>Ga0228614_1001047_pt1 | contig 12917 bp, 10 predicted proteins | sample 15DmetaG_FD_190531 | JGI IMG/M metagenome (GOLD analysis project Ga0228614, IMG submission 190531) | Seawater microbial communities from Monterey Bay, California, United States - 15D | ecosystem: Environmental > Aquatic > Marine > Coastal | place: USA: California | collected 2016-10-13
CAGTATTCAAACAGCAATAAAAAATAATAAAATATATAAAAATTTTAGATGGAATTTTGTAAAAAAAGGTGAAGACCCTACAATTGCTAATATTTTACCAACAGTAAATTTTAAAGCAAAACCTCCAATACGTTCAACAATACTTAAATTAAATTCAACTAAAACAAAAATTTTAGATTCTTTTTATACAAAAGAATTTCTAGGAAAAGAATTAAAAATAAGTAAAATAAAAGTTAAAAATATTATTACAAATAATGAATTATATAATAATAATTATTATATAGAATATTTAAAATGTCCTGACGATTTATTAATTAAATACAATAAACCAATAAATAGAATAATACCAACTAATTCAAAATCAATTAAACAAATAAATCCATTAAATAATGAAGTCGTAATATTTAATACTTTTAATGAAATATATATAAAATATAGTTTTTGTAGTTCAACATTAATATATGCAATTAAAAATAAAACAATTCATGGAGGATTTTTATGGGAATATAATAATTAATTAATAATAATGTATATACGTAAAACATCAGCACAAAAATTTAGTGTTGATTTAAAAGCGAATACTACAAAACAAGACACTAATAATAAAGATAATAATATAACACAACCTAATACAAATGAAACTAAAATTCATATCGAAATTAAAGAAGAACCTGAATGTTTAATGTGTTCTTCGTAATAAATAGTATTAAATTATTTATATTTTTTATTTTAATTTATTTCTCTTTTTATAAAAATTTATTATTCTTATTTTTTAATAATTTCTAAAAAATTTATATATATATATATTAATTAATACATAATTTTATATAAAATAAAACTAAAAATAATAAAATGAGAGCACCAGATACAGTTTCTAAAGTTTTAGCATCTTTATGCTTATTAATATTTGCTTTATGTATAGGATTAAGTGCCTATTTAGTAAGTGCCCTTAAAGGTGAAATTGACGATAAAAATTTTACAATATCACAATCTTTAGCATTTGGTAATAAATATGCGATGGTTATACTATTAGTATTATCATTTGGTATATTAGGTTATTTAACTTATTATAGAGGAGGTGCATACCTTATACTTAGACTATTTTTAATTTTAGTCATATCTTCATTAATAATTACAATTATATGGGTAACAACATTTTATAGTAAAATGGATCATTATATTTTAGCGGGTATTATATTTGTATCAGCATTAATAAATATTATATTAACAAGTAATACAATTTATAGTGAATTAAAAATGAAGACAAAAAATAAAATAATAATATTACAAATACTACCAATATTAGCAATATTGGGTGGTATGGGGTTAATGATTGGTAAATATAAAATTGTTGAAGAAAAAGTAGTACAATTATTTCCTTCATTTGAAAACTATATGATTTTAGTTCAAGGAGCATCCATACTTACGCTTGGATTTATATAAGTTTTCTACTTCTTCTTTTTATAAAACATAATTTGTTTTTTACTATTTTTAATTTTAATTTCTCCTACAGGTTTAGGTAATCTATTTTTATATACTAAATTTTCATTATAAATATACATTTTACCCATTGCGTTAGGTTTTTTATCAGCATAATATAATTTATCTTTTATATTCATTTTATCATATAAATCAAAAACAAGTTTTTCAGGTGTAATATCAATTGTATCAATCGTATCTTGAATAGATGGTGTATAAATATAATTATCTCTATTTTCAGTATTATAATCCATACATATAAGATTTTCATTTTCAGGAGATAATTTATTTTTACTATAATTTATACTACAATCAAAAGCAGACATTTTCATTAAATTTTGAAATTCATTTACAATTTTTTTCTTTCTTTCAGCAACCATATATAAATGTTCATCGCTTGTTACGACTTTAAATGCTTTATTACTTAAAGCAGGGTTGGTGTAAGTATAAATATCAGAACGTACATCTTGTTTTGTAATTGTCTTCACTAATTCAGGAGTAATTGTAGACATATATAAAAATACTTCTACTGTGCGGTCTTGTTTTGGTAAATTTAAATGAGACCCATTACGCACACCACGCCCAATAATCTGTGTTATTAAGACCGGTTGCCAGTAAGGTTCCATGATATGAATATATCTTACTTCTTTTAAATCTAATCCTTCAGCCCCAGTTTTTGTAGTCATAAGCATTTTAATAACTTCACCATTGTAATTATTTTTATAATTTTTCTTTAATTCATCAACTAATAAAGAGCAACTACTGTCTAATTTATCAAATTCAGAATTATAGATATTGCGTAAAATTTCACGTTTTGTTTTATCTATAGCACCAGTATAAAACATATATTTATGTTTATCTTTATCTTTTTCATCCATATCTAATTCCCATTTCCATTCATTATTTACTTTTGTTTTTTTAATATCAAATTGCGACCATTTACCAGTTTGTTCTAGAGCAAGAGCAAATGTATTTAATCCAGTTAATGTTAAAAAATTACTATAGACAAATAGTTTGCCTTCTTCTTTTAAAATATTAGAAATCATTTTTAAATATTTTGGTGAATATTTAGCAAGACTACCATTTTTTATATCTAAATATTTATGTTTATCTTTTGCTAATATTTTTAAGTAAGTATCTTTAATCGTTTTTTCATAGGCTGACTTTGACATTGTATCTATTTCATCATCAGCAATTATTAAATCATTATCTAAATATTCGGATAAAGTTTCAACTTGTAAAAGTTTATCTTTGACTTCTTTATTATCATAAGGACTACCAATTTCTTCTGGAAATACAAAAGAACAGGCTAATCTACTATATAAACGATAAGTTGATGATACATTATCTTCTTTATCACCGTGGCGTTTTTTCTTTCTATCATCTTCTATTTCTTCATGTCTATATTTTTCATATTTAGATAATTGATATGAACTCATTGGTATTGGGTCTATATTAGTAGATACAAGTTTAGGATAACGTGTTTTATCTTGATAACCATAATAAGAGGTTAAACCTACAATACGGCGTTTAATTAATTCTACATTTTTTAATTTATTAATTTCAGGATTATAAAATTGTCTTTCAAATTCATCTTTATCTTCAGGAAAACACGTTTCTTTTTTCTCAACAATAAGTATTTTATAACCCATTTGTTGTATTAATTTTTCAATTTGTTGATAAAATGTAGTATTATCAATATTACTTTCTGGTTTATAAATAATTCCTTTACCTTTTGGTTCAGTTATAAAATCATCGGGATTTTTAGTGACTTTAATAATTTTGCGTGTTTTATCAATAATAATTTGGTCGACATATTCGTTTTGTTTTAATTTATATCTAATATTTTCATAATTTATATTTAATCCACCATCATACAAAGTTTTAAATTTAATCTCTAGAACATTCATATATCCTCGTAAAATATTATAAATTTTACTAATTTCAATAACTTGATTAATAATTGGTGTCCCACTTAAAAATACATATTTTGGATTTTTGGCATCCATAAATAATTTATAAAACAATTTACCACTAATACTTTTTGAATTCATTGTATTACCTAAATTATGAACTTCATCTACAATAACAATTTTATTATCAAAAATACCTTCTTTGAGTAAAGTTGATTTATTAGGAGCATCATAATGTAAAAATTTAAATCTATTATTTATCATATCATTAATTTGTTTATCTAATTTTTCTTTTTGTGTTGGGGTTAAATCATTGTAATTAGAATTATTAATTGTAAAATCTATAAAAAACACCCCTTTATTATCATTCATAGATTTTTCTGTAATACCTAACTCTTTTGCCAATTGTTTTTCACTTTCTTTTTCACATTTATTAAACACCCAATGATTTAATTTTTTGAAATAATCTGTTCCACATTGTTTTATTTCTTTTCTAAAATTCTCTTCTAAATTTGCTTTACTAACAAAAAGAACTTCTTTTTTAGTATATATTGCTTCAGCAATAGCAATAGAAGCACACGTTTTACCGTGTCCTAAACCAACATATAATAATAGACCTCTCATAGGACTTCCATCTTGTAAATAATCACGGGTTAAACGTTGAATAGTGTTTAATTGCATTGTATTTTGTTCTTTAATACGTGGTATTTCTTGCTTAGTAGTATAAGATTTATTGGTTTCATCATATTGAGCAAAAGTAGTATTTACCCAATTATAAAAATGCTTACGATTAGGTAATTCCCACATACTATTTTTAGGATAAACTTTATTTTTAATTTCTAATGGAATATATTTCTCTAGAGACTTATTTATTTTATCTTCTTTTGTTGCTTCTTTTTTATCTTCTTTTACCATTATTTCTTTTTTAGTTTGTCCTGTTTTATTGTCATCATCATTTATTTTAACTGTAATAAATTGTTTTTTCTTTGATACTTTAATAGTTTTTTTAGGAATACTTTTAGAATTACTTTTACCTTTGGGTTTTTTTAATGTTAATTTAGGCATAATATAAGTTTAATTATGATACTATAAATTAGTTATAAATTACTAATATTAGTTTATCTAATATAATATTATATTTTATATTTTATATTTTAATTATATAAATATAATAGTATATGTTTTTTTTAATTATAAATAGTTGCATAAATATACTTACAACTAATATAATAAATTATATTATATTTAATTTATAAATAATAAAAAAAATATAATTATATAGTAATATAATAGTAATATCGTAACAGTATATATGACAAAATATAATAATTCTAATAGTAATTCTTCACTATTAAAAAGTAAAAAATCTTCACTATTAAAAAGTAAGAAATCATCACTATTAAAAAGTAAAAAATCATCACTATTAAAAAGTAAGAAATCATCACTATTAAAAAGTAAAAAATCATCATTACTAAAAACTAAATCAAAATCATTATTTAATAATAATTTTAATAATAATTTAAATGATACTGAAAGCACAATTACATTTTCAATAATCAATAGTAATTTTAGTAAAAATAAAAAAAGTAAAACAAGTAAAAAAAATAAAAAAAGTAATAAAACATTTTTAACAAAAGTAAAAACAATAAAACAAAATAAAGTATCTCAAAATAAAACAGATAAAGTGATTGAATTTTTAGATGATAATTTATATAATTTAAGAAATAAAAAAATAATTCAAGGTAAAAACTTAGATAGTAAATTATTTAATGATGATAAATTAAATTGTATTTGTAGTAATTTACATAAATTACATTTAGAAGAAGAATGTAAATGTAATACAATGAAAACCTATAGTTCTCAAGGCAAAAGCGGAGCATCTATTCATTCGATTATGTGTAAAATAGAAAGTAAAAAAAAACAAATTAACAATGAACATAACTATGAAAAACAAATCTTAAAAGTTGTTCCCTTAAATAATTATTATATAAAATTAAGAACAGAAACAAAAAAATATATGTTTGTAGAATTAGATGGGTTTACAATACAAACATTAATTAATACATATGTGTATAATGAATTACCTTTAAACACAGTTAAAATTTTAAATTCTGGTGTATGTAATAAACATAAAACAACAAAAGGTAAATATCAAGGTTATAATTTAATGGCAGAAGCAAATTTAGGTTCAGGAAGAGATTTTTTAACAAATATAATTAATGGTAAATTTGATAGTGATTTTAATATAACGAGTGAAAAAAAAAGATATATTACTTTTATAAATGGTTTATTACAAATAATATTAATAATCGGTCATTTACAATCTTCATCTCTTGAATTTTTTCACGGAGATTATAAACCAGAAAATGTATTTGTATCAAAATGTCCTTTAACTAAAACTAAATACTTTAAATACAATGTTTTTGGTAAATCTATAAAAGTAAAAAATTTAGGATTTGCAGTATTAATTGCTGATTTTGATAAATCATCAATGACATTAAATAGTTATTATAAAAATACAGATAAAAAATATCGTTTAATATCACCTATTTTATTTAAACCTTTATTAAAAAATTATGTAAATAATATTATTAAAGACTATGGTGATATAGACCCTCATAATTATAAAGAAGATATTAAAATTAAAAAATTATTTATTAGTTATTTAATTCCTATAAAAAAAGATCCAACAATAACTGTATTACGCTCAGCAGGTGTGAAATTATATAGAGATTTTGATTTATATACATTTTTTATAAGATTAATTGAAAATAAAGATATGAGAAATTATATAGTTAAATATAAAATAAATGATACATTAATGAATTTTATGAGTTCTAATTTTAGAAAAGAATTATTTAATATGCCAGTAAAAAATATTTCATTTAACGAAAGTGCTTATATTGTTGTTGAATTATTAAATAAAATAAAAGAACCTTTACCATTAATATTTAACAATAATTATATAAATTCTTTAAAGAACTTAAACTATAAATTATTTGATATATAATTTAATGATTTACCTATTTTTTATTATTTTTATTATTATTTTTATAATTTTAAATTTATTATTGTAAAAAAAGAATATAAATAAAAACTAACTACTATTATTTAGACATAAAAATAAAAATTACATATAAAATTATATAAAATTATATAAAATTATATAAAATTATATAAAATTATATAAAATACATAAACATAATTAAAATATGACTGAAAAAAAACAAAAAAAATCATATTTTAATATAAATGAAGTAAAAAAATTTACATTTACACAAGAACAATATAGTAAATTAGAATTAGAATATAATAGAACAATACTATATAATACACTTTTAAATAATATTGAAAAAATTTTAAATATAAATGAAAATAATGAACAAAATAAAAGAAAAAAATATGAAAATAAAAATATAATAGAACGATTTGTTTTAGAATGTATAAATCATGGTATAACACCATTAATAAAACATAATAATAATAATTTTAATAATAATAATTTTAATAATAATAATTTTAATAATAATAATTTTAATAATAATGATTATGATGATATATTATTAAATGAAACAAATAATGAAACAGAAACAAATTATGAAACATTATCACATTATTTCTTATTTAATCCTATATTAAATGATGAAACAAAACTATATTCTATATTTTATTTTAATAAAATGATTAATGAATATAATGAAAAAAAAATAAAAGTATCAACAGAAATAATATCAAAAATACTAAAAGAATTTATAAAAGCCAATAATGAATTTATAAAATGTAATACTGAATTTAAACATATTATAGAAACACAGATTATTAATCTAGGAAAAAAAATTGAATGTTCTATAAAATTAGAGAATGATACTCATTTTATTATAAAATATAGAGATTATACTAAAATTATAAATTCTAATCGTTATTATAAATTAATGAAAAATTATGATAAACCATTTCCTTATGATATTATACGTATGATATTAAGATATGGTATTTTTGATACATCAAGCCAACAATGGAGTATTGGTATAGATTTATATGAAACAATCAGTGAATTATTTGATATTAGTTTTGAAACATTTGCTAGTCCTTTAAATTTTAATATGTATCGTTTTTGTTCTATTTTTAAAGATACAGATAGTATTTTTGGAAGTGTAGGAAGTTTTTATAATTTAAAATATCAAAATTTAATATTACAAAATATTAAAGGTGTTTTTTTTAATCCACCTTATTTACCTATTCTTATGAAAAAATGTTCTTCACAATGTTTAACACTTTTGGATAAAATGAATAAACATAAATTTGATTTTACCATATTCTCTTTTTTACCAAATTGGGATGATGCTGATTATTTACAATCTTTAATAAAATCTAAATATATGGTTGAGTATAAAATAGTTAATAGAGGTAATTATATTTTACAAGAAAAAGATAAAGGAAAACTTATCAATGGAACATTTGATTTATTAGTGATTGTTTTAAATAGTAATAAAAATAAATGGGATGAAAAAAAGAAAAATGAAATGAAAATGAATTTTAATACTATTATTAAAAATATGAAAGAAGAAACAAAAGAATTATTTTATAAAAAATAAATATTAATTTCATTAACTAATTTTAGATATAATTATAAAAATAGAAAAAAATAATATCTAAAAAAGAATTACATCATTACTATCTATTATGATGTATTGCGGTTAAGAAATAATGCTTTATGCTCACTAACGAATTCTTCTTCTGAAGCAGGAGGCTCATACACAGGAGGAGGAGCAGTATGTGTAGGTTCATGAACAGGTTCCCCTAAGATTATTTCATGCTCAATTTGAGATTCATGCTCAATTTGAGATTCATGCTCAATTTGAGATTCCAGAACCCTATCCGTTTGTGAAAGTAGTAATAATGGTGGTGGCTGTGAGGGTAGTTGTGTGTTGCGAGCCTTGCATCCTTTTAATGAACCCACATGTGAATCCTTTTGAAAACTAGTATGAAATCTCCGGCTACACTTAGGACATGTTGTATTCTCATTAATCACATGTTTAGCACCTATATGTCTGGTTAAACAACGTAGTCTTTCAAATTTTGATAAACAGTGAGGGCATTGGTGTGTCATTTTGTAAAGTATATGTTTTATATTAATATAAATAAAAAATTCAATTTTAATTAATTGTCCGATTTTTTTCCATTTTTTTATTTTTTATTTTACTAACACATTTTAATAAATATACATAACAAATTTTAATACATTTAAAAATTGATTTAAAGATATAATTATAATTTAAATTATAAATAAGAATTTTGTTATATTTTACATTTTTATATATTTTATTCATTTATACTATACTATAATACACTATAATATACTATACTTATATTTATAATATACTATACTATAATAAATATTAATACATTATAACAGTTTAAATGACGTCCCAACAAAATTATAATAAAGTCTCTTATGAATTAGTAGCAACTCCTGATGAAATTGTATCTGGCTTTATTAATCCTTTTAATAAAGTAAATAAATTAATTACTAAAAATACAGTTCAAAATATATTAAAAAAATATGGTGTATTTCAAAATATTAATAATTTAGATTTTTATCAAGATGCTATGGTTCATGAAAGCTATACTGTTGGTAAAATTAAAACGATTTGTTCTAGAGACAATGTAAAAATTGTTAAAAATCCTGATGGTTGTGTTCTCTTACGTGATAATTCATACGAAAGATTAGAATTTTTAGGAGATGCTGTTATTGAAAATATTATTGTAAGTTATTTATATAGACGATATCCTGACCAACGCGAAGGGTTTTTATCCTCTATGAAAATGAATTTAGTTAATCGCATTACATTAGGTCATCTAGCAAAAGTAATTGGACTTAATGATTATTTAATTATTGGAAGAACATTAGATGATTTACAAAATGCTAGAGAAGAAGACAAAATTCTTTGTGATGTTTTTGAGGCTTTTATTGCTGCTATTTATCTTGATTTTAACAATGATAAACACGGATTTTTAAGTTCTTTTATGTCTGGAGCAGGTTATCAAGTAGCCGAATTATTTCTAATTAATTTAATAGAAGATGAAGCAAGTCAATTAGATATTACAACATTTATTCTAGATGATAGAAATTATAAAAATAAAATTGTAAAATTAATTAAAAGAATACATAAATATAATCCTACATTTAAAGTTTCTAAAAGTGATGTCTCTAGAACAGGAGAACAAATTATTACAGTTCAACTTATTAATCCAAATACTAAAGAAGTGATTAGTGAAGGTAAAGGACAAAATAATAAAAAAGCAGAACAAGATGCTAGTAAAATTGCTTTAATAAAAATGGGATATTTTAAAAATTAAAAAATAACAAAAAAAAAATTTAAATAATTTTCAGTTAATTAATAATTTTCATTTAATTAATATTTTTCATTTAATTAATATTTTTTATAATATATATGTATTTATATTATATTTTTTATAATATGATTAGCCACGACATATTTCTACAATATTACTAACCAATAAAGTTTTATTGTTTTCAGTAATTTTTGGAAATATATCAGCAATTTTATTCCAATTTTTTTTAAATTGGGAAAAAGGTAATTTTAATAATTCTAAAATATAAACATAGATTTCGGCTTGATATTCAGCATTTAAAATATTATAATTTATAACTATGTTTTTAAGTTCTTGATTTGTATTAGGAACTGTATAAAATGTTAATGTTTTATGTTGATAATCCCATAAGTAATCAAAATTTGGTGTTGTATTATTTAATTCATTACAAAATGATTTAAAATCAATATTATAAATTTTATTATCGGTTAAATCTTTTATAAAATTTAATTTATCATTTAAATTTATATCATTTAAATTTGTATTATTTGAATTACTATTATATTTGTTTAAATTTGTATTACGATTTAAATTACTATTACTATTTAAATTACTATTACTAGAATTATTAATAATATGATTATTAATATAATCATAGTTTAATGAAGTTTGAGTATTAGAATTATGATTATTATTTAAACTATTTTGACGTTCTAGTCTTTGTCGTTCTTCTTTTTCTTTTATTGCTTTATCTCGTTTAGCCTTATCTCGTTTAGCCTTATCTGCTTTTTCTTTATCTTCTTTTGCCTTTTTGATTAAATTTTGATTGTATTTTTTAAGTTTAGAATAATTGTTTCTAATATCAATTGAACAAATACATTTATTACTTTCAGAAGCAATTTTAGTTAAGCACGTTTTACAATAAACAGCAGTGCATTGAAAACATTTAATACAAGGACTATCTTCTTCATAACAAATAATACATTCAGTTTTTACTTCATTACCTACAAAAATATCATTTACATTATTAGCCTCAGATGTGCTTATAGGCACATTATTATTATATGCGTTATTAAATGATTCTGTGAGTGCTCTTTCAAAATCATTTTCTTCCATAATAAAAAGTTAAATACTATCATAATTATATAGAATGGTATTATAATATTATTTTTTTCAATTTTTTAAAATTAAAATTATTGAAAAATAATGAAAAATTAATGAAAAAATAATGAAAAAATAATGAAAAATATAATTATATAAAATTATAAACTTTATGAAATTATTAATATAAAAACATAATTTATAATAAATATAATTTTAAATTATTTATTATCATTATGGAGATTAAAATTAATCCCGAATTAAATGCAAAAGGTTTATACTCTACAAAATCATATTTAAAAGATGAAATTGTATTTACATTAGCAGGAAAACTATATGATTATCCTACAAGAGAAACTATCTATATAGGAGATAATAAACATATCTATGATGAATTTGGTATATTTATGAACCATTCATTTACACCTTCAACACGTATTGATGGACATAATGTTGTTGCTCTACGTGATATTAAAGTTAATGATGAAATTACATTTAATTATAATGATAGTGAATTAAAAATGGCTACTCCATTTTATGTTAATAATATATTAGTTGATGGTAATGATAATAATGTAAAGGAAAAATTATAGAAAATTTATAGAAAAGTAATAATACTAAATAAAATATAGTTTTAAATATTTTTTTTATATTATATTTTATTATATAATATTAAATTAAATTAAATTTTTTAATGTTAAATCTTCTTCTTGAATAGTAGAAGGTATTTGAACATTAGTATTTTGTTTGTTTTTTTTGTTCTATTTTGTCTTGTTCTAGTTTTACCTGTTCTTGTTTCTTTCGTTCTTCATTTTCATTATGAACTTTAATAAATTGTGAAACAACTTTTACTGGTTCGGCTAAAATACCAGATTCTTCAAAAGAATAAACACCTCTTTTTTGTGCTAAAATAACACCATTTAAAAGAGAATTTAAATGATTTATTGTAATTGTAATATTAGTTTGTTGAGAAGACATTTTTTGTGTAGAGTATTAATTATTATTATATATTGTTATGTTTTTATATTAATTATTATTATTTTTTATTTTTTATATTATTTTTACTTTTATAGTATTTTAGAATTAATATAATGTATATTCCATCATAACTGTAAATCTACCAGCACGAGCATCAGCATTTAACGCAGTTGTTGCACATAAATATAAGTATTTACTTGCTACATCAGCAGTAATATTTGGTGTAAATACATGAAATAAACCTGTTGTTGCGTTCATATCAATATCTATTGCAGTAACAGCATCAGTAGCAGATATTCTAGGATTAAATGATGCTACTCCTGCTCCTACAATTTCAGTTCCTGTTGAAATACCCGCATTTGGTGGTGTTCCTGATGTGGCACTTAGATTTATATTAGCACTTAATGCTGTCGATGCGGCAGTTGTAATACCAATTACAACTTTATCAATAAAAAATTTTGTTGCTGCAACGTGTCCTGAAGGAACACTTGTATCTAATGTTCCTAATTCTACAAGAACATCATCATCATCAAAAGTAGGAGAACCATCACCTATACTTGCTAATGTTCCCGCGAAAGAATGAAATTTTTTACAACCAAACCAATTTAAAGCAGCATTTGCTTTTAATGAACCAGTAGCATTTAATGTTCCACCTACAAAGCAGTTTTCTTCTATACCAACACCACCAGCAGCAATAATACACCCTGTATCTTTATTAGTTGATGTAGTAGTAGCATTCGCATTAATAACCGCAGTAGCATTTATAGCACCTGTAGCATTTAGTGTTCCACCTACAAAGCAGTTTTCTTCTATACCTACACCACCAGCAGCAATAATACACCCTGTATCTTTATCAGTAGCACCAGTAGTAGCATTAGCATTAATAGCACCTGTAGCATTTAGTGTTCCTCCTACAAAGCAGTTTTCTTCTATACCAACACCACCAGCAGCAATAATACACCCTGTATCTTTATTAGTTGATGTAGTAGTAGCATTAGCATTAATAACTGCGGTAGCATTTATAGCACCTGTAGCATTTAGTGTTCCTCCTACAAAGCAGTTTTCTTCTATACCAACACCACCAGCAGCAATAATACACCCTGTATCTTT
>Ga0228614_1001071_pt1 | contig 12749 bp, 8 predicted proteins | sample 15DmetaG_FD_190531 | JGI IMG/M metagenome (GOLD analysis project Ga0228614, IMG submission 190531) | Seawater microbial communities from Monterey Bay, California, United States - 15D | ecosystem: Environmental > Aquatic > Marine > Coastal | place: USA: California | collected 2016-10-13
TTTGTACCTGGATATACTTATGTCCCTCCTGAAAATTGGAGTGTTCCTCAATATAGACCTCCTGTATGTATATCCTCTAGTCCAAATCCTCTTAAATTAACAGGACTTGTAGATAGAGGATTACCTCTTAATGTTCTTGAATTAAATCCTCAAGGTGAAGTAGCCGATACTGAAACAGATGTATCTTTAAGCAATGTTGGAAGTATGATGCCTAATTTTAAATATGAAGAAGAACCATTTAGTAGACCCTATGTTTAATTTATAAATAATTTAATATTATTTTTAACTATTTTTTTTTAACTATTTTTTTTTACTATTTTAATTTTAACTATTTTAATTCTCTTTGTAAATAATAGTATAATTCATATTAAATAATAAATATAATAAAATGTATAATAATGCTCAGCAACTTAATATAACTACTCTATTACCTTATAGTAATCAAAATACAAAATCTTTACAAAACATAAATTATATAAATACTAATCTTAATCAGTATGATAATTATAATGATTATAATAAAAATGTTGTTTTAATTAATACTATTTTTAATAATAATACTAATACTAATCTAGAACAATCAAATAATAATAAACATAATAAATATAATAATAATAAACATCATAATAATAAATATAAAAAAAATGAATATACTTTAAAAAAATATTTAGGTGAAGGAATACAAGGAAGTTTATATATGGCATATGACGTAAATAATAATAAATATATATGTAAAAAAATAACTCTAGAACCATCTCAAAATCCAAATCAATTAGAACAATTAAATTTTGAATTAAATTTATTAAAGTTTTTATCATCTAATAAAATAACAAAAAATTATATTAATCCTTGTGTAGAACATCGCATTGTAGATAATCAAGTATTTACAGTATTTCCAATATTTGATGGTTATAGTTTAAGTCATTTAAAAAAATATTTTCATAAAATGACACCAAAAAATTACTATACTATGTTATTTCATATAATAAAAGTAATACTATATGCGATGTCTAAAATTCATCAAAATAACATTGCACATCAAAATATAAATGAAAATTCTATTTTAGTATCTACTCATAAAAAAGTAGATGATATAAAAGTAAAATTTACAGATTTTGGTTTAGGTTGTGGTGTTAATAATAAAAATAGTTATATAAATTCAATGCTTACAACTATAAATAAATGTAAATCATCCACACCATCAACTTTAATTACACCATCATTGTTAAATCAAATCTCTCCTACTAATAAATTTTTATCTCTAGAACAAAAACACGATATTACTGGGTTATGCTATATTTTTATACAATTATTATTATTGTTTGAAAATATAAAATTAGATTTATCAAAAGGTTATACAAATGAATTAAAACAAGAAACAAAACATTTAATAACATCTAAATTTGTATCATTATTAAAATTAGATAATGAAATAAAAAAAGATATTCTAGAATACTTATCTATTTTAAATAATTATATTTTATGTGAAGAAAAAAATATGAAAGATTGTCAGTATATTCTAGATAAACTGATTATATATGAAAAATATAAAAATGATACGTTTTAACAAATAAATAATAAAATAACTACGATTTAATACAATACTTATCACTATCTAATGTTTTGCTAGAAATATAGGCAAGTAAATTACTGCCTTCATTTTTAATTAGCAAATCAAAGATTGCGACGAGTTTATCAACATCATACGTATGTAAATTCTTATGAAGAATATAGACTATTTGAGTATAAAGTTCTTCAATCAAATTGATAATAAACGTAGTTTTACCTCTAAACGTAAGATTGATTGGAGTTTGTTTACGTGGATTATAAGATGAAAGAATTTCGATACGTGATTTATTTGATATACTACACGATGGTGTTTTCATTAATGGCTTTAAAGAACTAAGTGTTTGTTTTATTTTACCATTTCCAGTAAAACTTTGTTTAAATCCAATAAAATCGGGATTTTGGTGTATATCTCTAATTATTTTAATAATATAATCAACAATAGTGTTTAAATCATAAAATTCTGTTTTTGGTTGTTCTACGCGAGATGCAGTATGTCGTGTGCCGTTTTTTTGACCATGTTTTTTTAAATCAGATTTCGTGATAACTTTATCTACTCTGTCTACTGGTGGTTGACCGGGTATATTACCAAATATTTGCGTAGGTCTATATACTCCAATTGTATCCATAGATGGCGAAGCAGATGGCGAACCAGATGGCGAAGCAGATGGCGAAGCAGATGTCGAAGCAGATGGCGAAGCAGATGGCGAAGCAGATGGCGAAGCATCTTCATCTTCGTCATCACTAACATCCCATTCACAATCAGGTGACTGTTCATCTATTTCTGTATTAAGCATTTCTTTATCTGCTTGTCTTAAACTATTAAATTCGTCTTCTGCTGTTTCTTTTTCATCCCAAACAAGAGTATCTATATGTGATGAACTTTCCTGCCATTTTTCTAGTATTTCATTTATTTTTTCGATGAGTTCTCCATTATCACCATATTTTTCACGTGCTTCTTGTAAGGCTTGTTCATCCTTTTCATATGTGTCTTTGGTAAGAGGTAATAAGTTGGACATTTTACAAATGTTTTAGTAGTAAAACACAGATAAAATTCTAATAGCGGTTAGATTTATAAATATATTTAAATATTTATTTTAAAATCAATTTTTTACTAAAATTATAAAAATTCCTATAAATATTATTTTTAATTATTATTTTATTTAATTATCTAGATATAAATATTCATATATTCTTTTACTAATAACTTTTCCTATATGTCGTTTTTGTTTTTCTGTATGTGTAAGAAGAATAGTAGATAATAATTTAATTCTATCATTGTCTGTTTCACAATTAGTATAGGCATTAAGTAAAGATGTAAGTGTAGGATATACTTCATTTATTTTAATAGCAATAGATGTGCTAACTCCAGGTATATTTGTAAGTATAAGTTGGTTCCATAATTTAGGTGTCATATTATCTTTTTTACATTTTTTAATAGAGTGTAAATATAAATTATTATTTTCAGTATTTTCATTATTAATAGTTTTATTAGTTTCATTATTAATAGTTTTATTAGTTTCATTATTATTATTTTTATTATTTAAAGTATCATTTAGAATAATAGGTGTATCCAGAATAAAACTATTAGAATCACTAGTATTTACAATAGAATTACTAGTATTTATTATAATTCTCTCTGGAGTATCATTAATTTCTATATCTTGTTGTAAATTATTATTTTTTAAAGTAAAGAAATCATTTATATTTTTATTCATTCTTTCATATAATCTTATTAAAATATCTAATGTTTCTTGTAATGATGTTGTTCTAATAATAGGTATAGTATCTCTAAATATGGAACTAATAATGCTTCCATATAAAAGGGTTTTATCATTAAGTTTTCTTAAATCATTAACTAAACCTTCTAATAAATAGCAAATAATAGTATTCGAATTAGACCTTTCGGCTTGTAATCTAATTTTTTGTTCTTTATAGCGACCATCTTTTATACTTGATATCATATCAGTCATACATTTCCTTTCAATAATTAATGATTTATCAGGGTGTTTAGATGATGAAATTATAATATCTCCAATATCTAATTTTTTTATTTCATAAGGTATAGTAAAAAAAGATGTATTTTTTATTAATTCTATTAGTTTATGTTCTCTGTTGTCTATAGTAATCATTTTATATATAAATTATATAATTTATTATAAAACTATATAAAATAAAGTAATACGAATGTTAGCGAAAGTAATGAGATTATTAGATAAAGTATCTAGATAGATTATGTTTATATTAATATTAATAAAAAATAATAAAAAAATAAATAGTTTTATATAATAACAATAAAATAATACAATAATAATAAATTAAGTATAAATAATTATTTATTCAACACTAACATCAGGATAATAATCATAATCTTCAGTAAATGTAGTAACATCATTTAACGACATTTTAACATTAATATCATTACAATACTCTGATGTTTTAAAATAACTATCAAGGTCTTCATTTTCTTGTTCTTCATCAATTGTATCCATAGTGTCAGGATCATCATATGTATTTAATAAATCTTCATTTAATAAAACAATACTATCACCTGTTCCACAATTTGGTATTTGACCGACCATAATATTACTTGATACACCTTTAATATTATCAAAAGAGCCAAAAAGACTAGCCTCTAGCAATTGGTCTGTTGATTCTTCAAAACTTGCTTTAGCCAATGGACCAATATTTTCTTTCTTAATACCAAAACGATTAATCGCTATAATATCACTATTTTGACACATTTTATCACAAAGTAAATCAATATGACGCGGACTAATATTAATATCATTAGAACTTAATACTTTCAATAATTGATATTGTATTTGAAAACGTGCTGCCTCAATACCGTAAATAGAATACATTTCATTAGGATCAATACTGTAAGTTCTATTAACATCTACACCAGGCATCATTAAAATATCAAATAATATAGTTGGATTTAAATGTTTAGAACCATCAGCAGTAATTGTAAATTCTTTTTCCTCTACAAATGAACCATTTTTATTTACAATAATTGGTAATAAATTTTCATCAGGAGGTATTTCAACAAATGTAATACCATCAATACCTTTAATATTGATTTCACTAATTTCTTTTATTTTTTCTTCTATAAAAAGTATATCATCATCTGCTTTATGTGTTTCAAAGTTAATTCTAATTCTAAATATAAGTTTAGAAGCATTATCATCCATAAACATAAGAGAAACATTGGGATAATTTTCTTTTAATACAACCTGTATATCTTCCATTGTAATTTTATAGTCAATAAATTTTTTTCTATTAAATTCTAATCTAATTAACCAAGGATTTGTATTTGGTGTATCAGTATCTTTAGAAATTTCATTAAATATTTTATAAATTTCCATAATTTCACGGTCTTCTGGTAAAACATTATCATAATTATTTGTAGGTTCAAGATAAATAGAACTAGTTTCTAATACATCACCAATAGTAATCATATTAATATTATTTTTTATTTTTTCAGCATTTTCAATATCAAAACGATTATTTTCAGTTAAATATATTTCATAAGAATTATGTTTTAATGTTTTAGTATTACTTAAAATTTCTTCTAAACGTGGAACACCCTGTGTTACAGCAGATTTCGAACCAATACCAGCATGGTGAAATGTATTCAAAGTCATTTGTGTAGATTGCTCTCCAATACTTTGAGCGGCAATTGGACCAATCATTTCACCACCTTCAATTAAAGAATTTGTATAAATAGATTTAATTGAAGTTATAATATGTTTAAAGGCAATTTTATTAATTTTATAATCACGAATAAGTTTTTTAGGTGATAAATAATCCCAAATTAATATTTCACTAATTAAATTACGTTGTCCATTAATTTGACAAAATTTAATAATTTCATTTAATTCATTAATAATTTCGATAGGATGTAAATCACTTTTATTAGATGATTGATTAAGTTTAAACAATTGTGTAGTATTTAATAGTAATCTTTTAAAATTAATAGGATAGTGTAATTTATCATCTAATTTATTAAATTTAATAAATATAGTATGATATTCGGTAATTATATCTTTAATATTTTTATTAAAATGTGTAATAATTTGTTTCCAATTTTCTATTTTTTTCATTTTAGTAAATTCAGTTTTTAATAGAAAATCAAATTTATCATTTACATCAATATAATAATCATTATTAAGTTTTTCAATAGAAATTTTAGTAAAGTTTGTTTCTTGTTTTTCTAAACTAATACTATTAAATCCATCATAACCATAACAAAATTGAACAATTTCATTATTACTTGTTCTTACTGTATAATCATGGGCTACTTTTAAATCCTCCATTGCTTTAATTAATTTTCTTTGTAAATAACCAGAGTTAGCAGTTTTAACAGCAGTATCAATAACACCTTCTCTACCTGCCATTGCGTGGAAAAAGTATTCTTGTGGATTTAATCCATTCATAAAATTACTACTAATAAATCCACGACTTTCTATACCATTTTCAAAACGTGGATAATGAGGTAAAGACCGATTACTGAAACCAAGAGGCACACGTTTTTGGTCTATTGTTTGTTGTCCTAATAAACACATCATTTGTTGTATATTTTCTGCTTTACCTTTTGAACCACTTGTAACAATATAATTAATACGATTTGTTAAAGGCATTTTTTCAACAATTTGTTTTTCAATAGTATCTACTGTATTTTTATTAATAGTTGCTATTTTACGATCATATAGTTCGTCTAAATTGTTAGAAATATCACTAAGAATATTTAAATGAGTTTTTTTGGTTAATTCAACAACTTTTTTCTTAGAGTCAATAATATAATCTTCATTGCGTTTTTTAATATCTTTATGAACAATTAAATCACTAATACCCACACTAAATCCACTTCTAATTAAATAACGTGAAATTATTTTTTGTAAATCATTTAAATAACGTGTTGCTTCTTTTGCTCCATAATCATTAACAATATGATGTAATATAGCGGTTGATGCTCCTTTTTCAATTTGTCCTTCCTTTAAAATACCATCATCAATTATAATAGATTTTATTTTTTTATCAAATTTTTTACTATAAGTAATAGGTGGTAAAATTAAAGAATACAATTGTTTTCCTGTCCATTTAACAATTGAACCATTAATATAGTCGGGTTCAGGTAAATGACCGTTAAATTTTTCAATACCAACTAATAAATTCATAATTTCTTGATGTGAAAAATATACATTATCATCTGTAAGTTTAAAAAGACCTAATAAATTATCTTGTGCGGGAGCAATAATAGGAGAACTTGAACTAGGACTAATAATATTTTTAGATACTGCCGCTAAATATTCTAATTCAACAGCAGTTTGAATACTTTGTGGAACGTGCATATTCATTTCATCACCATCAAAATCAGCATTATAAGGCTTACAAACATCAACATTTAATCTAAATGTATTACCTTCCATTACTCTAACTCGATGACCCATCATACTCATTTTATGTAATGAAGGTTGGCGATTAAATAATACCCAATCACCATTAATTAAATGACGATTAACTGTATCTCCATAATGTAATTCATATTTATTTTTATCCATAATCATATATTGAGTTCCATCTTTAATTCTTTTAATACTTTTTGCTCCAGGATAAACTTTATGTCCATTTTTAACATATTGATAAAGTCGTGTAATATTATTTTTATTTACAACTTCTGGAAAAGTTAAATTCATAGCAATTTTTTTAGGAACACCTAATTCTTCAATGGCTAAATTAGCATCAGCAGAAATAACACTACGAGCACTAAAATCAACACGTTTACCCATTAAATTATTTCTAATACGCCCTTCTTTACTAGAAAGACGTTGTTTTAATGTTTTCATTGGACGACCACCACGCGTTGTTGATGGAGCAATCCCTTTAATTTCATTATTAAATAAAGTAATGACATGATATTGAACCATATTATTTAAAAGATCAATATCATCTTGTGTAAGTGTTGTATTTTTAAGTTTTTCTTTTAACATTCTAGTCCATTTAATAATTTCATAATATTTATTAGTTAAATCATCTTCACTACGTTGGCTATTATATTGTCTCACACTAGGTCGCACACATGGTGGTACTACAGGTAAAATAGTCATAATAAGCCAACTAGGCATACACCATTTAGGACTAAATCCCATAACTAAAGCATCATCTTCAGAAATACGTTTAAAAATGGAAAGGATAATTTCAGCATTAAATTTTTGTATAATATTTACAGGTGTATCATCATTATCATCTTTCCATTCAGCAATAATTTTAAAAGTTGTTCTTAAATTTTTAGTATCATATTTAGATGGTTGTATTGCTCCACATCCTCCGTTATCATAAAGTGTTTCATTTTTTTTTTCAATTGCTCCACAAATACGGTGTGATTTTTGAAGAAGTTTAAATATTTTTTCAAATCGTTCTTTATTATTATTTTTAGTGCTATTTATTATTTCTTTAATTTTTTTATCATTTTTATTTACTAAAAGACGACTACATTTAATACATATACATTTTAAAATTTTAATAATATCAGTTTCAAATTGTAAATTAAAAATGGGTTTAGGTAATTCTATATGACCAAAATGTCCAGGACACTTTATATAAGTTTGTTCGCAGGATTTACAGTCAAAATTAGGTTCAATAGAACCCATACGTAAGTCAAATAAACCATTAATTTTAGGAACTCCATTACTATCATATAATGTTTCACAAGTTATATGCACAACTGATTTAGAACGTATAACTTCTGGACTATATATACCAAATTGCATACCATTTACAAAACCTATATCTATATTATTTTCATTTGTATCAATTAAATTAGACATTTTTTAGTTTTATTATGTTTCTTCTAAATATAATTAATATTTTTAATAATATTATTATTTATCAAGATTAATAAATTCAATTTTTATATTTAGAAAATATATTATAATATATAGTTTATTTTTATATTTAATATTTAATATTATTTATTTAATATTATTTATTTTATATTATTTATTTTATATTATTTATTTTATATTATTTATTTTATATTATTTATTTTATATTATTTATTTAATAAGTATAAAATTAAATAATATTACATACTATTACATAAATTAACTATAAAAATGAAATCTGATAAAGAAACTATAAATAATTTAAATAAAAATATAAAATCTAATGTCTCTAGAAATAAAATATATATTAAACCATACAATACTAGAGAAAGTAATAAATATATTAAATTTAATATAAATGATGATAATTTAATAGAAACTGATAGTGATGATAATGATTATAATGAAGATGAAGACAATGATGAAAATAATGAATGTGATGAATATGAAGATACTTATAAAGATATAAAAAAATATATTGATAATCATATTAAAATAAAAAATAATAAAAATAAAATAGATGAAAAAACACAAACGTTAATAAAAACACAAACTTATAAATTTTATGAAAATTTAATACATTATCAACCTAAATTAAACTTAGATACTATTAAATATCATATTGATTTTTTTTTAGATTATGATATAGAACAACAAACTAAATTAGTCATATCATTTGCAGAATTATTAGATTTAAAACTAATTAAAACACCACATTTATTTAAAATAATGAATTCTACATTGGATTTATATTATAAGAAAATAGCATTAAATAAATTACAATTATTAGAACAGATGACACCAGATAATAATGAATATTTTAAATTAAAGCAATGGATAGATACATTATTAGACATACCATTTAATATTTATAAAACACCTCATTATTTAAATAATGAAAAAATAAAAAATTCAGCAACTTATTTAAAAGATTCTAAAGAGTATATGGATACTATTATTTATGGACAACACAATACAAAATCACATATCATTGAAATACTTGCTAAAATGATAAGTAATCCAAAAACATTAGGTTCTGTATTTGCTATACACGGTGAAGCGGGAACAGGTAAAACAACATTAATTAAAGATGGATTATCTATTATTTTTGGATTACCATTTATTTTTATATCTCTTGGAGGAGCACAAGATAGAGCATTTTTAGCAGGTAGTAATTATGTTTATGAAGGTAGTGCGTGTGGTAAAATAATTCAATCATTAAAACAATCTCAATGTATGAACCCTATATTTTATTTTGATGAATTGGATAAAGTAAGTAATACTGATAAAGGTCAAGAAATAATTAATTTATTAGTTCATTTAACAGATTATAGTCAAAATAGTCATTTTAATGATGATTATATGTATGGTATTTCACTAGATTTATCTAGAGCAACATTTATTTTTTCTTTTAATGATAAAGAAAAAATATCTCCAATATTACTTGATAGAATGGAAATGATTAAATTTAATTCTTATACAAAAACTGAAAAGAAATATATAGCAAAACATTTTTTATTACCTAGTGTAGTTAAAAATGTCTTTGGAGAAAAAACGGATAAAAAAATAGAATTATTAGAGGAGCAATTAGATAAAATTATAGTAAAACCTAATATATATCGTGATATATATAATATACCAATTTATAATAATAAAAATTACACTAATCAAAAGCAATATAATAAAAAGCAATATAATAAAAATCACACTAATAAAAATAATATAAAAAATCCACAACATAAAATTATTCATAAACTTATTGAGAAAAAGAAAAAGAAAAAGAAAAATAAAATAAATATAAATATAAATTATAATAATAATTATGGAGGTGTAAGATATATAAAAAAAAGAATAGAAAAAATACTAGCAAGAATGAATGTAGATATTATTATGGGAACATTAAAACTAAAAGATAATAATATAATACCAATAGATAATAAATATATAGATAATAATGTATAAAATAATAAATAAAATAATGAATAAATTATTTATAAATTTATATAAAATTGATTTATAAAAAAACTAAATAAGCATTTATAATAAATAAGCATTTATACTATTAAAATGGAAAAAATAAATAAATGTAATCATATAGAATGTAATAAAAAATTAAAATTAACTGATTTATCTTGTAGATGTGAAAAAAGATTTTGTATTACACACAGATTACCAGAAAGTCATCACTGTGTATATGATTTTAAAAAAAATGGACGACAACAATTAAAAGATAATAATCCAATGTGTATTCATCAAAAAATAATTAAAATTTAAAAAACTAATTAAAATTTAAAAAAATAAATTTGTAATTTATACATTTTATACATTTTATACATTTTATACATTTTATACATTTTTTTTTAACAGTATAATTTATAAATTTATTATTTTGTTTATTATACTTGATAATGATATATGTGAAATATCTCCTTCTACATAATCTTTCAAAATACTATTATTTGGAAAATAAATAGATAAATAATCACATAATTGTATTAGTCTATCTAGAATAATTTCTTCATTATCAAAAGGAGATGTGTATGTTAGTCCATTTATATAATGTTCTAGTTTATATAGTTTTTTATTAGTTTCATAGAGTTCTTTATTATTATCAAAAAATGTTTCATCTTTAATTAGATTATATAAAATATAATATATTCTAGTTATTATTGTTAAATTAGTTTCATTCTCTTTTATATTTATATTATTAATTATTTTACTATGAAGTTTTAAATTGTTTTTAACTGTAATTAATTTTTCTTCTTTTAATTTTAATAATTGGTTATCAATAATAACATTTAGTTTTCTTTCTTCATTTATTATATTTAATTCTTCTCTTTTTTGTTTATTATAAGCATCCATAGATTGTTCTGGATATATACCATTTACCATTCTAGTAACAAAGTTAGATAAAGAACTTATAATTAAATTTAGTGTATTCATTTTATTTATTATAAATAAGTTAATACTTTTATAAATAAGTTAATAAGTAAATTAATAATAATAATAATAATAATAATAATAATATAAAAATCAATTTTTAAATTTATTAAACTATAAAAAAAAAACTATAAAATAAAAATAAACTATTAAAAATAAACTATTAAAAATAAAAAAATTAAATTCTCAATTTAATTATATAAAAGGGTATGCTCTAGAACCTTCTTTAATATTTCCACCTCTACTTTGGATCATTTTTAATTGTTCAGGACTATAGCAAACACAACCCATATCACTTGAAACATTAGAATGACCACAACAGTCAGGAGATACGTTATTATAAGCAAATGTAAATAAATGTTTCGCACTATCTTTTTGACCATCAACTGTAGGAAAACGTTTATTACCTAAAGGCTGAGTTAATTTAATACCATCTCCAACGGGATTAAAAATAGTAACAGGATTAATTAGAGGATGAGTAACCATATTAGATTCAAGTTTAACACCATCATATGAACCAGTAGAACTAATTTGTTGATTAATGCCTTTATAATTTAATCCATCACACGTTTTATTGTTATTTCTTAAAACATAATTAATGGGAGCATAACCTTTACTATTTGTAAAAGCATCATTATTTAATTGAATGTAGCAAATAGCAATAATAAATACTAACATACAAAGAACAACATTTAAACGACTAGAAGCAGTATTTAATGAACCAGCATAAATACAACCGAGAATAATAAGTATAATAAGAGGTAAGAATAATTCCATTTTAAAAAACGAATTAATTATTTTTTATATAATTATTATTTAATAATATTTTATTTAATAAATAATTAATACTATTTTTATTAATTAAATAAATAATACTATTTTATTAATTTAAAAAATATGAGTTTATAATACATATAATTAAATAGTTAAATATATTATAAATAATAAATTAATTATTTAATTCATTTTATTATTTTATTATTTTATTATTTTATTATTAAATAATTTATTTAATTATTAATAATAAAAATGGATGATACTTTAAAAAAAAATTGTATTGATTTAAGTGAAATCTATACATTTTGGTATCATAACCCTGATAATCTAGATTGGAGTTTAGAAAGTTATATAGAGTTATTAGAATTTTCTACCATTGAAGAATTTTGGGTATTGGATAAATTTATTAGAAAAGATATGATTGAAAATGGTATGTTTTTCATAATGAAAAAATCAGTTAAACCTATATGGGAATGTTCAACTAATATAAAAGGTGGTTGTATTAGTTGGAAGGTAGATAGAAAAAACTCATATAAATCATGGATAGATTGTGTAGGACATTTTATAATGAAAGAATTT
>Ga0228614_1001083_pt1 | contig 12617 bp, 2 predicted proteins | sample 15DmetaG_FD_190531 | JGI IMG/M metagenome (GOLD analysis project Ga0228614, IMG submission 190531) | Seawater microbial communities from Monterey Bay, California, United States - 15D | ecosystem: Environmental > Aquatic > Marine > Coastal | place: USA: California | collected 2016-10-13
TTGAACTACATTAATTTCATTTTCCTCATTTTCATTCTCATTTCTATTGTAATTATTAATTCTATTATAAAACTTATAAGATTTAATAATAAATAATATTAGTAAATTAAATAAGTATAATGATGAATATACTATTATATTTAATATCATCATAAAACAATTATTAATATTAATGTTCTTATTATGTTTTTTATTAGTTGTATTAGTATTATTGTAATAAAAATAATATAATAATAAAAAACAAATAAACAAAAACTGATATAATTTATTTTGTTTTTTTGGATTTATAATATAATATATTGATAAAAAACCTATTATTATAAAATTTATTCCAAATATAATTAAAGAATAGTTATTACAAGGAATATTTATAATATTATATAATGTAAATATAATATTAATTATATTAAATATTAAATTTATTGAACAATAATAATTATAATTCATAAAAATATTATGATTTTTATATTTAAATAATATATAATATAATATAAATGCCAGTAGGTATATTAAATTTAGGTAGAAAAATAAATGCACCTGGATCAACAAATAATAAATTATATAATATATCAGGTAATATAATATGGAATGGATCAACATTAATACATACAAATAATTTAAGTAATATAACAACAACAGGAACAATTACTAATGGTATTTGGTCATCTTCAATTCAATTATCTAATAATAAAATAACTAATAATGGTGGTTCTAAAGGTTTAAGTATAGAAGATACAACAGGAAAAGTTTTAATTAATAATACAGTTCAAGGTGATTCCTATAGTAGTATATTAACATTATATGGTGAAACTAATAATGATGAAGGAATAATATTTGGTAAAACACATAATACAAATAACCCTAAAGCACTTTATACTACTTTTGGAAATAATACAAAAAGTATAAAAACTCAATATTGTTATACTAGTGATGGTGCGCAATATGATTTTCAATTAATTACTAATAATACATTATCAAATACAACAAATAAATATTTTAGAATAAGACAATTAACAAGTACAAATACAGATTCTTCTGGTGAAAATAGTGATTATAGTTTTTATCTAGGTAGTGGTTCTAATGAACATACACAATCAGTATATGGTTATATAAATATATTACCACAAACACAAAATACACATAGTATTTGGACAGGAACACATAATAGTAAAAATTATGCAGACTATATAAATATAGATAATAATCATACTTGTTATTTATTTATGAAACAAGGATTAACAGATACATACTCAGGAACTGAATATACTAATATTTCTGGTTGGGGATTAGGAGTAGGTAAAAATAATACAAACAATAACTTTGTAATTGCTAAATGGAAATCTGATGATAATAATTTACATTATGGTTCAGGAAATAATTCATGGCAAGCACCAGCATTATTAATAGATGATAATAATAAAATTGGTATTGGAAATACTAATCCATCTAAAACATTAGATGTAACTGGTGATATAAATTTTACAGGAACATTATATCAAAATGGTAGTGTATTTTCAAGTAGTGGTGGTGACGTTAGTAGTATAACAGAAACTTCATACTCATTTAATGGAACAAAAAATGCCACTGATTTTACATTTGGTGGAAGTAATAATTATTTTGAAATATCTGCTAATTTATCACCACAATTAACTACAAAAAATTTTACTATTGAATTTTGGTTTAAAAATTCAGATAGTTCTAGTAATAATAAAACAATTATATCACAAGGAACACATACTAATTATGATTTATTACAAATATCTACAAATGCTGGTAGTAATAATATTACTTTAAGTTTTAATGGAAATACAGCAACTATGAGTACATCTGATGTTACAATTACTGATTATAATCATTATACATTTACTTATAATAACTTTAATCATGTGATAAATGGTTATATTAATGGTATTTCAAAAACAATTACATATAATAGTGGTTCTGATATAGGAGAGACAACAACAGCAACAGGAAAAATAGAAATAGGTAGAAGTATTGTAAATAATAATCAATATGTTACTGGTAATGTAAAATTATTAAAAATATGGAATAGTGTAAAATCTGCTACTGATATAACAAATAGTTTAATAGTTACAACTATAAATAATAATGTAGATATTACAACTAATGGTAGTGTACAACCTGATTTTAATGGTACAGTAAGTACAACTGATTTTGATTTTAATGGTAGTAATGATTTTGAAATACCATCTACAATAGCACTAAATTTAGCTAATAAATCATTTACTATTGAATTTTGGGTATACTTTAGAAATCTATCTGGAAATAACGTGTGGAAGGATATATTTTTTCAAGGTCAAAATAATACAACAGTATGGCCATCTAATAATCAATCAGTAAATTTCGAATATCATCCTGCAGAATTTGGTTTAAAATTTAATGGTAGTTCGATGTATATAAGTACAGATTTAACAATTTATGAGAATAAATGGACTCATTTTGCTGTAACATATAATGATAATAATAATGGACAAACAAGTAATGCTGGTAACATATATATAAATGGTATACAACAAAATGTAGTTTTTTGGAATGGTAGTGCATTTTGTAATGGAACAAGTGCATATGGAACAATGGTTATTGGTAGAAGATTTGATGGTCGTAATACAGATTCTAAATTAAAACATTTAAGAATATGGGATGATATAAGAACAGAAAGTGAAATTAATCAAAGTATTAATTTTATTACTACTACGCAAACGATAACACTAGAAATCAAGACAACTAACCAGAACTACGCGGATACAGGTGCCGACCTTCACGTTCAGATATCAAATGATGGCGTTAGTTGGTATGCTCCTGGTGCTAGTGTTACCATTAATTATCCACATACTTCTTCATCTAATAGTACATCGGCAACATTATTCTCTAATGGTATTGCCAAGAATACAATAGTGTCGCAAACATATAATGTTAGCACAAGTGTGACACATGTAAGGTTTATCAATAATGGTGATGATGCTGCAAAGATGGAGTACTTTAAATATAATGGCATAAACATGACAATGATACAAGGATTTTTGACAACATGGCCTAGTTCGTCAAACCAACTTGGATGGAGTGGCAATAGTAATGAAGCTCAGACCAACAGTAATGATCGTCCAATTTTGACGTTTCAATTTCCATTAGTTGGTATTACAGAACCAAATTTATCAGATTATTCAACAACATTAGGTGATAATTTACAATTATATATACCTATGAATAGTAATGATTTAAAAATTTATTATGATGGTAGTACAACAATAGCTACAACAAATGATACAATTAATAATAATATTAAAACAACTTTTCCAGATAATTTATTAACATATGTTCCTATGAATAATTCAGATTTAAATATATATACTTCATATATATGGAATTATAATGGTCATATAGCATATTATGATAGAGGTAATATTGGTATAAATACTGATAATCCTAGTTCGGAATTACATGTAAATGGTACAACAACAATTTCAGGACATATACTTCCATCTGTAGATAATGCTTATGATATTGGTTCTGTTGATTATAAAATTAGAGATATGTATATATCCGATGATTCATTATGGATTGGTGATACACATAAAGTTACTATATCTGGTGGAACATTAAAATTTAGAAAAAGGAAAACAAATGTAGTTCCAGCATCTATATTATCTGCTGGTGGTAATTCAACTGCTGCTTTAAATCATGCTGGTGTTGCTTCATTAACTAGTATGAAATTAGCACATTGGAAAAATTATATGAGAACACTTCCTAATAAAAAAAATGCTACAGTTACAGAAATATTTAGAGATAATACAGAAGATTATGAGGATGAAACAGATGCTTTTTCTTCTGCACCAATAAATAGTGCGTCATTAACTGGTACTCCAACAGCACCAACACATACTAGTAGTGACAATTCTACAAAAATAGCTACGACAGCATTTGTTCATTCAGTAGCAAATACTAAAGCATCTTTATCTAGCCCATCACTCAGTGGAACACCAACAGCACCAACAGCAAATAGTGGAACAAATACAACACAAATAGCAACAACAGCATTCGTCCAAACAGAAGTAGGTAATTTGGTAGATTCAGCACCTGGAACTTTAAATACATTAAATGAGTTAGCAGCCGCATTGGGTGATGATCCAAATTATGCTACAACTATTACTGGATTATTAGGAGATAAAGCTCCTAAATTAAATCCTACATTTACAGGCACCGAAGCTATAACTTTACCAGTTGGAACAACAACACAACAACCTATAGGTACACAAGGTATGATGCGTTATAATACTACAGATAATAGTTTTGAAGGTTATAATGGAACAGAATGGGGTGCTATTGGTGGTAGTTCTGGAAGTAGTAATGCCAGTTTACAAAAAGGACCTATTTTAGAAACTTTAGCTTCAAATTGTGATGGCTCAACAATTATATTACCAAGTGGAACATATATTATCCCTAATGTTACTACACAACAAATTGTTACTAATATAGGACCATATGTTGTTGGAGGTAATATAGGTGATTTACTAAGTGGTTCTGACATATCATATAAACCACCAGCAGGCACAAAAAGAGTTTTATATGAATTTGCTTTTCAAGCAGATAGAGGAGGAACCTCAAGTGCACATTCTTATAATGCACAGTTGTATTTTCATATAGATGGTAATTTAATAACAAATGCTAATTCTTCAGTAGCGCAGTATGTTGGTTTAGGACAACAAGTAATATTTAGATATATTATTAATTGTGATGTTAATTCAACTGATTATACTAAAGGACAAATAAGTAATTGGAATACATTAAAAGAATTAAAATTAACTGTAACGACATATAATAATAGTAGTTATGCAATTATGATTCATAATACAACTCATTGGTCAAATGGAACTGTTAATAATAACGGAGGATTAATGTTTCGTATACCAAGTTTAAAAATAACAGCAATGCAAGATAATCCATATATACAGAGTGCTGTCCCTGAACCAAGTAAAGGTATGATTATTCAATTACAACATAAAGATTACACAAAACAACAAACTAAAGATAATACAAGTTGGGATGCAATTGATAATAGTATTGATGGAAATGGTTATGTTGTGTCAATAAAACCTACAAATACAAATTCAAATGTTTTTGTAAGTTGTAATTGTCATATAGGTATATATCAAACAGGTGATTCACGTTGGTATGGACTTAGATTATATCGTAAAATTGGTTCTGGTAATTGGGAACATATTACAGGAGCTGGTGGAACAACAACAGGTTCAGGAACAGAATGCTGGTTGGCTCATAATATGGGCATAGATTCAGGAGCAGGAGAAGGTGATTCGCAGATAACAAATTTAGGAAATTCATTTTTAGATTCACCTAATACTACAGAAACAGTATATTATACTATTTACTGGAAATCAAGACTTGGAGAAAACCCAGGTAATGATTTAATATATCTTAATAGAGCACATAATCAAAATGATGCTTACAGATCTAAACCTATATCTACAATTACAGCACAAGAAATATGGAACTTAGGAACACCATATAATCCTCCATCTAATAATATAACTATAACATCTGATAATGATGTATTAATATCAGGAACTGGTGGATTTCAAGTCCCAGTCGGAACAACTACACAACAACCAACATCATCAACTCAAGGGATGTTAAGATATAATACTACTGATAATGGTTTTGAAGGTTATGATGGTACTGAATGGGGTGCTATTGGCGGAAGTAGTAGTGGAACTACTGAAACTATTACTACTAATAATTTTAGTTATAAAGTAGTAGATACAATTTTTAGATGTAATTTATCTTCAGGTGTTGGAAATGTAAATCCATTAGTCAGTAATACAGATTCTTCAATAGGAATGTTTGCTAGTATTACACCAACCAGTACAAGTTCAGTAATAAGAATAGAATTTAATATATTTGGTGAATATTCAGAAGGAAATGCAGATTATAATAATATGGTATTTATAAAAAGAGACATAGATGGTGTGTTCGACGGTTACATACGCAAAACACCAGCTGGTGCTAATCGTAATTATGGAATAACTACATTAGCATCAAGTTACAAATTAAATGCTGGTTCAACAGCAGAATCCGGTTGTGTTATTTGGTATGATCAACCTAATACAACTTCTGAAGTCACTTATACATTATGTGCTTCAGTTAAAAATTATGGATCTACAACGACATATAGAGTAAATAGTGTCCATCAGGAAGGCAATTCATTTCACTGTGAGGATGGTATGTCTGCAATTGCATTAAGTGAAACTAATGCAACTTATAAAATACTTGATACAAATTTTGATATTACATTAACTGAACCTAGTTTAAATGCTAGAGCTATAAATCCTATGATTAGTAATACTGATGCTACAGTAGGTTTTTTTGCTAGTATTACACCAACAAGTACAAATTCTGTAATAAGATTAGAATTTAATGTATTTGGTGAGTTTTATCCTGGTGCTGCTGGTTATAATAATATACTATTTATAAAAAGAGAAGTTAGTGGGGAATCAGACCATTATATTCGTGCACCAGAACCTACAGGTAATATAAGTAATTTCAATTACGGAATTACTAATTTACGTGGAACTCATCCAAACGATGCTAATAGCACACCTGAAGTAGGTAATATAATTTGGTATGACACACCTAATACAACTTCACAAGTTACATATACACTATGTGCATCAGTATTCAATACAGGGACATTTTATGTAAATAGAGTTAAAGGTACTCCTAATGATGAAAATTATGAAGAAGGTATGTCAGTTATTGCATTAAATGAAACTAATGCAGTATATAAACCAGTTGATACTATTTTTGATGTAGATATTAATAAACAACCTAATATAACTACCGACACACATAGATTAGGAAACGTAAATCCAATGATTAGTAATTCTGATGCATCAATAGGTTTATTTGCAAGTATAACACCAACAAGTACAAGTTCAGTAATAAGAATAGAATTTAATGTTTTTGGTGAATTTTCTACTGGAGAAGGTTCTTATAATCATGTTGTATTTATAAAAAGAGTAATAGATGGTGGTTCACCTTATTACATAAGAGCAACACAACCTACAGATCAACGTCATTATGGTATTACTCAATTAATAGCGCATTATCCAGATAATGCTACGACTACACCAGAATCAGGATGTGTGGTTTGGTATGATGCACCGGATACAACTTCAGAAGTGACATATACATTATGTGTTTCAGCTCGTGCTGAACAAGTATTTAGAGTAAATAATTGTTATGATTATTCAAGCAATTCATCAGATAGAGAAAGAGGTATGTCAATGATTGCATTAAGTGAACCTAATATTACTATTTCTTCGTCAGGTACCGCCGGAACTGGTGGATATCAACTTCCTTCAGGAACAACTGAAGAACGACCTACTAATCCATACCAAGGTATGATGAGATATAATACTACTGATAGTAGTTTTGAAGGATATAATGGGACTGAATGGGGTGCTATTGGTGGTGGTGGTGGTAATCCAAGTCCTATTTTAGAAATTTTAGCATCAAATTGTGATAGTTCAGTTATTACAGTACCAAGTGGGACATATACTATGCCTAATGTTACTACACAACAAATTATTACTAATACAAGTGGTATAGGTGATTTAGTGAGTGGTTCTAACATATCATACAAACCACCAGCAGGTACAAAAAGAGTTATATATGAATTTGCTTTTGCAGCAGATAGAGGAGGTGGACATTCTTTTAAAGCTGATATGTTTTTTCATATAGATGGTAATAATATAACAAATGCTAATTCTACATATGCTGATTATATTAGTTTGGGAACACAAGTATATTTTAGATATATTATAAATTGTGATGTTAATTCAACTGATTATAGTAAAGGACATATAAGTAATTGGAATACAGAAAAAGAATTAAAATTAACTGCAACAACATATAACAATGCTAGTTATGCAATTATTCTACATAATACTACTCATTGGCAAGGCACCTACAATGGAAGTGGAGGATTAATGTTTCGTGTACCAAGTTTAAAAATAACAGCAATTGAAGATAATCCAAGTAGTAGTGGCGGTGGTAGTAGTGGCGGAAGTAGTGGAAATTCAAGTCCTATTTTAGAAATTCTGTCTAGTGTTTGTGATGGTTCAACATTGACAGTACCTAGTGGAACATATACTTTTCAGAATGTTACTACATTTCAGAATGTTAGTGCTTCTTATCAAATAATAAACGGTTCGTTTATTAGTTATAAACCTCCAGCAGATGCTACACGTGTAATTTATGAATTTATATACCAAACAGATGTTGGTAATGACAATATGGAACTTACTCACAATAAATTATTAATTGATAATGTTGAAGTTATGAATGCTAGAATTAATACTGCTGCTTATAGTCGTAATTTTGGAAATAGAAGAAGTATAGAATGGATATTTCACTGTAAAGCAGCTGCTAATAATACAGATAAGGGTTATTTTACCAGTTGGGATACTAATAAAGAAATTAAAGTAATGGCAAGAGGTTATAGTAGTAGTTATGAATCTAGATTGCATCAACTATATCATTGGGATGGAAGTGTTCAGTCATACTTATCTCAACCAATTTTAAAAATAACAGCAATAAATGATAATCCTAGTAGCAGTGGCGGTGGTGGTAGTAGTGGTGGTGGTGGTAGTTCTATTGAATCAGGAGATACAATTGAAACATTAGTTTCTCAATGTGATGGTTCTAGTGTTACTGTTAAAAGTGGTTCTTATATATTTGAAAATGTAACAACTCGTTATCACACACCTAGTAGTTTTGCAACATCAAATAGTTCCACAGCTCATGTATCAGGTTCACTTATGAATTATACACCTCCTACAGAAACAACAAGGGTAATATATAAATTTAGTTTTATTATGGCACGTGCTGATACTAGTCCCTTAGTACACTTTGCTCTTTATATTGATAATGTTAGGATTAATAATTCTAGAATGAGTCGTGGTATGCCTTCAAGTTATGGTAATATGGTTATTATGGAATTTGTAATTAATTGTAATGCTGCAAGTGGAGATGTTAATAAAGCTCATTATACAAGTTGGACATCAAGTAAAAGATTAGAAGTTAGATGTAGATCACATAACACAGCTAGTCATGATTCATATATACACTGGAATAAATGGTGGGATGGTGGTGAACCTAATGATGCATCATTAATTTATGTTCCAACTTTAAAAATTACAGCAATTGCTTAATAATTAAAATATAAAGTATAAAATAATATTATTAATTATTATTAATATGAAACTTTATTTATTAAGACATCAAATAAGAGGTCCTGAACAAACATTTTATTCTCCATTACTTATAGATGGTTTATATAATTCAGATAAACTAAAATATACATTAAAAAAATTAAATATAAATCTAATATTTAGTAGTCCATTTATAAGATGTTTACAAACAATAAAACCATATTGTTTATTAAATAATTTGAATATCAATAAAGAAATAGGATTATATGAAGAGATAAATTTTATAGGATTTGATAAAAATAATTATAAAATTGATATTTCAGAAAATGATACTGAATATAGTTTAATTAATAAAAATTATATTTCTTATATAAATTTAGATGAAATAGAACCAGAAAATACTTTAAACAGAATACTAAAATTTAAAAAATATTTAATAGATGAATATAAAAATACAGATTTTAATATATTATTAGTATCACATCAAACACCTATTAATTATTTTTTAGAAAGAACTGATGACAGATTTCCTATGGGAACTTTATTTGAAGTAATTGATATTAAAAATAATATTGTAAAAGAAATATTATATTAGTTTAAATTTTTTTTTAATTTTTTATATATTATATTATAATAAAATGCCAGTTGGAATATTAAATTTAACTGAAAAAAATAGTGTACCAAGCACAACAACTGATAAATTATATAATTTTTCTGGTTCATTATATTGGAGTGGAATTAAATTATTGATGAATAATACTGCTTTACCTGTATCTGAAGGTGGAACAGGTGCTACAGATGCCGCTAATGCCAGAACAAATTTAGGATTAGGAACTATATCAACATTAAGTAATATTAATAATACTAATTGGAGTGGAACTGATTTATCAGTAGCAAATGGTGGTACTGGTGCCTCAGATGCTTCTACCGCAAGAACAAATTTAGGATTAGGTAGTTTATCAACTTTAAGTAATATAAATAATTCTAATTGGAATGGAACACAATTAAATGTAGCAAATGGTGGAACTAATCAAACAAGTTATACAAATGGACAATTATTAATTGGAAAAAGTGATGGTACATTAAATAAATCAACATTAAATGCAGGTAATGGAATTTCTATAACAAATAGTGATGGTACTATATCTATAGACCTAGATCAGTCACAAATAGATTATCCTGGTGGCGCAGGTGAGCATATATATTGGTTTTCACCTCCATTTGTTCATAATAACCCATCATATGATACGTATGTTGATTTACATTTAGGATATCAAAATTTAGATACTCCATATAAATATTATTTAGTACCAAAAAATATTACTATAACACATATTACTTTAATCCAATCTGACGAAACTTCTGGAACATATGATGTTAAAATATATAAAAGATCTTCTAATTCTAATAGTTTATTATCTACTATCACTAATTTAACAATTACTGATTCAACAACCAGAATTATAAGACAATCAATAGGACCACTAAATATTGATGAAAATGATTATTTATATTTAGAAATTAAAGATACAAATAATAATGTTCAAGGTGAAGAAGTTACTATTTTATTAGAAGGCAATTATCGTGATTTAATAGTTGGTGCATTATTTAATTTAAATAATGACAGTAGTATATATTATAATAACGGTAATGTAGGTATAGGTATTTCTGCACCAACAACAACATTAGATGTTTCTGGAACAATTAAAGCAACATCTTTTAGTATGGCTGGACATATAATACCAACTGTAAATGATACTTTTGATATTGGTTCTGCTGATTATAAAATCAGAGATTTATATGTGGCTGATAATTCATTATGGATTGGCGATATTCATAAAATTAGTATATCATCCGGAAAATTAAGATTTAGAAAAAGAAAATCTAATATAGTTCCTGCTGCTATTGCTGCTCATAACTCTAGTTCTGCTGCTGCTTTATCACATGCAGGAGTTGCTAGTTTAAATGATATGAAATTACAACATTGGCATAATTATATGAAAACTTTTAATGCTACTGCTAAAATGAGTGATATATTTAGAGATAATAATGATGATTATGAAGAAGAATCAGATGCTTTTAGTTGGCTAAAAACAGCATCAGATAAAATATATTATAATACTGCTTATGTTGGTATTGGAACAGATAATCCATCAAGAAAATTAGAAATTCAAGAAGATACTGATACTAGTTACTATCAATTAAGATTATCTAATACTGGTGGTTTGGCTGGTTTAGAGATTAAAGATGATAGTTCTTATATAACTACTTTAAGATCACATTCAGGAAATTTTAGTCTTATAAATACTGGTTTAACAACAACTATTCAAAATGTAATTACAGGAAGTAGTGGAGATATCCAATTTGTACATTCAGATACTCATTCTTATACAAGATTAATGTTAAAATATAATGGTAATGTTGGTATTAATCTAACTAATCCTACTTTTAAATTTGAAGTTAGAACTGGAGCAGAATGGGGTATTATGCATACTGATGGAACAAGAGAAATGGGTTCTTATCTAGATACTTCATATGGTTATTATGGTACAAAAACTAATACACCTTTTAAATTAATTACTAATAATGGACTTATTGTTAATTTAGATTTACATACTGATGGAAAAGTATATGTTCCCTATAGTATGACAATTGGTTCAGATACTACAACAACTGGTAGTCTTGTAGTAAATTATTTACATGGTGGTTATGGAAATGCTGCTCATAATTTTCATATAGATAATCTTACTAATGCTGGAGATATGTTTATAAATTATTATAATGAAAGACCTGTTCGTTTATTTAACACTGGTACAACAGGATATTTTGCTGTTTATACACAAAATCTTGATCCTATATTTGTTTCAAGTAATACTAATCCTACTACTGGTTGGATTTCAAGAATTAGATTAAATAATAGTGTTTCTAATCAGGATGTTTTTATGGGTCATTATACTAGTATCCATGGAACTTCTACTGGAATTTTTGCACATTATGGATCTATGGGAAATTGGAATTATTTATATTTAAATAGTTTAAGAAATAATGCTAATTATATAGCATGTGATGGACAATTATCTGTTATGGATAGTGCATGGATCGGTTGTGATATAAATTCTGGAAATGCTTCACAAGGTAATGATAGATTGTTAACATTAGGTAGATCTACTAGTTATCTATATGGTATGAAATTTGGTGGATTTACTTGGGGTGCTGAATATGGAAATGCTGTTTTTCAAATCTCCCAGAATCTACATATAGATTCTCCAAATAATGGTGCTACTGGTGCAGGACATATTTATCTTAATCACTATAATTCAGGTATGAATATATATTTACGGTCAACAGCCTATTTTTCAGATAGAAGAT
>Ga0228614_1001097_pt1 | contig 12474 bp, 8 predicted proteins | sample 15DmetaG_FD_190531 | JGI IMG/M metagenome (GOLD analysis project Ga0228614, IMG submission 190531) | Seawater microbial communities from Monterey Bay, California, United States - 15D | ecosystem: Environmental > Aquatic > Marine > Coastal | place: USA: California | collected 2016-10-13
AGATTTAAAGACCTATATAGATAAAAATACATTTAAATATCATTTTGATTATCACCATAGTAATGTCGTTCTTATAAAAATGCTATGTGGAGATAATAGTGACAGTATTAAAGGTATAAAAAGAGTAGGAGTAAATACATTAATAAAATATTTTCCAGAATTAAAGAAAAGAGAGGTTTTACTTAGTGAAATTATAGAACAAGCCAAAGAAATACAAAAGAATAGGGTTGAAACCAAAAAGAAACCACTTAAGGCTATTGACAATATAATAAATAAGATTACTGATGGTATTCAAGGGGATAAAATTTATGAAATAAATAAAATTCTAATAGATTTATCACAACCTCTTTTAACTGAAGAATCTAAAGTAGTTTTCAATGAATTAATAACATCAAAATTAAGTGAAGACGATAGAAGTATAAAGACCGCTTACAAGATGTTAAAATACGATGAAATTGACAAAGTAATCGGTGAAACAAGATATAAGGAATATTTACTACCCTTCAAAAAATTAATGGAAAGGGAGAAAAATAATAACATATAATTTAAATTTTAAAACATGAACAAGAAAAAGAATTTCTGGGAAAATTATCGTTTCGAATTTACACTATACATTAACGAGAGTAAAGACAGAGAACATAACAATAAACCAATTATTTGTCAAAGATATTTTAATGTTAGGAATTTCAACAAACAAGTAATTAATTCATTAGAAATGGTAGAATTAATGGATAATATAATTGGGGTAAACACAGAATCAATGGGTATTATACCATTATATTTAAAAAAAATGTCCGAAAAATACATATGGAGGAACTATAAGTATTTTAGATATTACGCTAAAGAAACTGGGGAAAATTTTAAAAATGAAGATATTTTCACATTTGAGATTAAAGTTGATAAGAAAGTGGTAGCAAAAGGAGATTTTTCTGGTAATTGGTTTCCCACTGAAGTTAGGTATGCAGTAAATATAAAGAAAATAATACCTAAAATAATTAGTGAAATCGAAGATTATTTCAGTTTAGATGAATATGAATTTTTTGATTTTAATTTAAATGCATTTCAAAAGTAATTTTATTTAATATTTATTATAAATATAAAAAGATGAACACAGTAAATAAAAATAATTTAGGTTACTTAGGTCAAGATTTTCAGTACAGGTTAATACAACAAGTTGTATTAGATAGAAAGTTCGGTGAATCAATTATAGATATAATCAAACCTAATTATTTTGAAAATATATTCCTTAGAACTGCATGCGCAAAAATAAAAGATAATTATGATGAATACGAGGTATTACCAGATATCAATGATTTAGAATCAATTATATTAGAAAATATAAACGATGAGATAGAATTAGGGTTTCATAAAGAGGAGTTTCAGAAGATAAGAAGTGCTGAACAAAATAATTCTTATAGAATTCAAGATACTTCATTGAAGTTCTGTAAACAACAAGAATTAAAAAAATCAGTAAGAAAGATTCAAAAAATAATTGAAATTGGTAGTTTAGATGATTATTCCCAGTGTGAAGATATACTAAAAAAAGCATTAGAAGTAGGTTCATTAAAAGATGATGGTATTAATGTTTTTTCTGATATAGATTCCGTAATGGATGATGATTTTAGAAATCCAATACCTACTGGTATAAATGGTTTAGATGGGTATATGGACGGTGGATTATCAAAAGGTGAGTTAGCTGTAATTTTAGCTCCATTTGGTGTAGGTAAAACAACATTAGTAACTAAAATGGCTAATCACGCCAAAAATATTGGAAAGAATGTATTACAAATATTTTTTGAGGACAACCCTAAAGTAATTCAAAGAAAACATTTAACATGTTGGATGAATGGTAAATATAGTTTAAATGAACTTAATGAAAATAGAGATGAAGTATTAAATACTGCAAAAATACATCAAGAAAGACCAGGGGTATTAAAACTGAAAAAATTCCCAAGTGACGGAACTACCGTACCACACATAAAGCAATATATCAAAAAACAGATATCACAAGGGTTTAGACCAGATATCATATTTTTAGATTACATAGATTGTGTAAAACCATCTAAAGAATTCAAAGATGAGTATGTTGGAGAAGGTAATGTTATGCGACAATTTGAGACAATGTTATCAGATTTAGATATAGCAGGGTGGACGGCAGTACAAGGTAATAGAAGTTCAATAAATGCAACAACTGTTGATTCAAGTATGATTGGAGGTTCGATTAAAAAAGGTCAAATTGGGCACTTTATATTATCCATTGCTAAGAGTTTAGAACAAAAAGAAATGGGAAAAGCTAATATGGCTATATTAAAATCAAGGTTTGGTCAAGATGGGATAGTATTCGAGGATATAACTTTTGATAATGGTAGAGTAGTTATAAATATAAGTGAAGATAATTTAATGGGCAACACATTCTACGAAACAAAAGAAATAAAGAACAGTAGAGACCAAAATAGAGTTGCAGAACTACTTTCAAATAGAAACAATAACATATACTAATATATAAAAAAAACAAATAATATGTATTTAAAAAATTCAGACACAGAGAAAAGATACTCTATTTTCCCAATAAAAAACCAAGACCTATGGGATGCGTATAAATCAGCAGAAAAACAAACTTGGGTTGCAGAGGAAGTAGATTTGGCACAAGATGACTACGACTCCCTTTCAGAGGATGAGAAGTTTTACCTTAAAAACATCCTCGCATTTTTTACTATTTCAGATGGTTTGGTAATAGACAATCTTTGTGACAATGTTATTAGAAATATTGATATACTAGAGGCACAGTACTACTACAACCATCAAATGTTCATTGAACAAGTTCATGCCAATGCATACGCACTCCTTATTGATACTTACATCAAGGATAACCAAGAAAAATCAGACTTGTTTAACTCAATGCTAACAAACCAAGCAGTACAATCTAAGGCAAATTGGGCTGAGAATTGGCTTACTACAGGAACATTTGTAGAGAAATTAATCGCATTTGCTTGTGTTGAGGGAATTGCTTTCTCTTCTGTATTCGCAGGGGTTTTTTGGTTCAGAAGTCAAAACAAAATGAAAGGACTTGGTGAGATGAATGAATTGATATTGAGGGACGAATCATTCCACTACGAGTTTGCATTACAAATGTTCAAAGACTATGTTAAAGAAGAATACAAACCATCTAAGGATAGAATTAGTGAAGTCATACTTTCATGCTTCGAAACAGAGAAAAAATTCGTTCAAGAGTCGATACCAAATGGCCTACAAGGTATGACACAAGAAATGATGATTGAGTATGTAGAATTTGTGACTGACATTGTGCTTAATGACTTCATAGGGGAAACACATTTTAACTCTAGAAATCCATTAGACTTCATGAAGAAGATTGGTCTTAGTGCTAAAAATAACTTCTTTGAAAGGCGTACAGGTGGTGGATATACTCGTGTAGATATTCCAACAAGCAACGATGGAATTTTTGACGATGACGACTTCTAGAACCTCCAATTTATTCATTAATTAAATTAAATAAAACTATAAAATATATATTAACAGTATGAAAATAACAAAGAGGAACTTAAAGCAACAAGCATTCATGCCCAACAAAATCTTAACAAGATTAAAGCAACAGTCAAAAGGACTTAAAGTGAATGCAGATAAATTATTCCAACTTGTAATACCACATATTAAAGATGGAATTACAACTACTGAGATTGACCAAATAATCTCGTTTCAGTCAGCTAACCTACAAGTAGTACACCCCGATTACGGAGTTTTAGGTGGGCGTATTTTGATGTCTAGACAAGCTAAGAATATTGGTACTGACATGAAAGATGTCGATTATACATTTGACATTTTTGCTACATCCACGTTCCTACAAAAATACTCTAAGAAAAATGAGAAAGGTGAGCCTATTGAGATACCCTCTATGATGTACGAGCGTGTTGTCAACCATCTTTACCCTACACAAACTGAAGACCATAAAGAATTATTAGATGAGTTGTGTGCAAAGAAGATTAACTTTGCTACTCCTATCCTAGCAAATTCTGGAATTGAGGGTCGTAATGGTCTTATCTCATGTAACCTTACAATGTTAAAGGAAGATTCAATTGAGGGAATTAACGAAACGGTTGATAAAATTTCACACGCCTCAAAAGAGGGTAGTGGTATTGGCATGTGCATAGACAAACTTAGGAGTTCAGAGTCTTTAGTGTCCTCTTTCAAAGGTAAAGCAGGTGGTGTAGTTCGTCTAGCTGATATAGTACAGAGTAACATGAGGTTCTATAAACAAGGTAACAGAAGTGGTTCTTGTGCTTTATATCTTTCTACTTGGCATCGTGACATTTTAGATTTCCTTGAATTAAGACTTCCTATCGGAGAAGAAAAGAATCGTGCAAGGGATTTGTTTACTGCGGTCACGATAGATGATGTTTTTATGAACTGTTTATTAAACAATGAGTCTTACTATACATTCTGCCCGAACGATATAGCTAAGGCTAATCTAAAGCCATTGTATGAATGTTATGGAGAAGAGTTTGAATCTGTTTACAATCAAGCAGCCGAGTTAGGTCTTGGGAAAGAAGTTTCAGCAAAAAAGATTTGGGATGCAATCATCAGAAGTCAAGTTGAGTCGGGTACACCTTATGTTCTATTTAAAGATAACGCCAATCGTAGAAATATGCAAGATAACATCGGTGTGATTTCTCAATCAAACTTATGTATAGAGATATTACAATCAAGTAAAAGTGAGTACACACCTCAATGTACACTTGCCTCTGTAAACCTTGCCATGCACCCCGACACAGAGTCAATTTCAAAGTCCACAAAGATTTTAACAAAGGCACTAAATCAAGTTATTGACCTTAATAAATGGAGTGACATCTGGTCAAAAACCGCAGGTGAAGACCAACGTGCTATCGCTATTGGAGTCGCAGGAATGTCAGACTTCTTTGCCAAAAGAAAAGTTTCTTTTGAATCTGAAGAAGCTAAAAAATGGAATAATGACATATTCGAAACTATGTACAAGTCAGCATTGACACAGAGTATGGAATTAGCGATTGAAAGTGGAGAGTGCTACCCTGCATGGGAGGGTTCAAGATATTCACGTGGTGAAACTTATATTGAGGGGTGGAGTCCTTTAGAAAGCGGAGAACCTATTCCTATGAAAAATAGTCTATTGATTGGGTTGATGCCTACTGCATCCTCAGCCAGACTTCTTGGAGCATTTGAATGTTTTGAACCTATACACTCTAATATATTTACACGCATGGTCGATGATGGGGAATTTTTGGTGGTTAATAAGTACTTAGTTTATGAGTTAGAAGAACTTGGTTTATGGAATGAAGACATGCAAGATAATATTATTTCTCATGGAGGTTCTATTCAAGAAATAGCTGAAATTCCTAGCGACATTAGACATAGATACAAATCAGTTTGGGAGGTTAAGCAAAAAGCACTATTAGACCTAGCCATTATTAGGAATAAGTATGTCTGTCAGTCGCAGTCAATGAACGTGTACCATGCTGATGCAAAGTATTCAAAGATTTCCTCCGCATTAATGTACAGTTGGAAAAAAGGTTTGAAAACGGGTGTATACTATACTCGTACACAACCTAAACTTGAAAAGAATAAGAAGTTGAGTGCTTCATCGAATCAACAGAACTCGTTGCCAGAAAGACCACAAAATTCAATATTTACATGTGAGGGTGGTGGTTGCGATGCATAGCGGCTGTGATGCATTATACAACCCTATAATTCACACACACTTAAAGAGGAAAAATTAATTTTTCCTCTTTTTTTGTTTTTTTTTATAAAAAAATATAATTTTGTGTAAATACCACATATTTATATTTTACAAAATTTAATTTTATGAAAGTTTTAAAAGTATTAATTTTATTATCATTAGTTAAAATATCCTATGGTCAAACATATAAAACATTTGTTAAAAATTTCAACGTAGAAGCTTATAGCGAAATTATATGTGATTTACCAGGTGATTTAAAGATTGAAACATGGGACAAACCAAATTGTCAAATTATTTTAGGTATCAAATTAAAAACCGAAAAAGAGTCAATATTAAATCATCTAGTTAAGCAAAATAGATACGATATATGGATAAATAGCGATGCAATTGAAACCAAAATAACTTTACCGAACATAAAAAATATTATAATTATAAATGGTAAAAATATGGAAGAATATTTTATTTCAATAATTAAGGTACCAAAAAATGTTTACATATCAAAAAATAAAGAAATTTTATACCAATAAGTTATATTTATATATAAATTAGAACTTATGGCAGACCCAGGTACATTTATTAATATAGCTTTTCCGTTTAGACAAAGCAATAGAGGTGATTTTGTAAAATTAAATGCGTCAGACAAGCAAGCAATAAAGGCAGATTTGATGCATTTAGTTTTAACCAGAAAAGGAGAAAGATTATATCTACCAGACTTTGGTACCGATTTATTAAGATATATTTTTGAACAAAACGATTCAGCTACACATAATGAAATAAAGATTCATTTAAATGATGTAATTAAGAGATATCTACCGAACTTACAGGTAAATGAAGTTGATGTTCAAATAAGTGAAAACAATGAATATAGGGCCATAGTCAGAATAGACTACACAGTAACCGATGGTGTTTTTGCTGATACTGATTTCATAATTATAGAAATATAGATAAGTAAAACTGTATTTATTTTAATTTTTGATTATTATATATTTATATAATATATAAGAATATTAGTACCAAAATACTTATCCATGCCAAAAAAAATAAATTATTTTAGTAGAAATTTTGCAGATGTAAGGCAAGAATTAATAAGTTTCGTTAAGCAGTACTATCCAGCCATATTTAACGATTTCAATGACGCTTCTGTAGGTATGATGCTATTGGAACTTAATGCTGCCGTGGGTGATATGCTATCATTTCAAACTGATAGAATGTTTCAAGAAACGCAAATAGATTTTGCGCAAGAAAGAAGTTCTATTCTTTCAATGGCAAGAACATTCGGTTTAAAAATACCAGGCAAGAGAGCGTCACTTACAATTGCAGACTTTTCTGTGGTGGTTCCAGTGTTAGGTGATACATTCGATGTGTCATATGCGCCAGTTATTTCTAGAGGTGCTCAAATAAGTGGTGCTGGTAAGGTATTTGAAACTAGTGAAGATATTGATTTCACATCTCCATTTACAACAGGTGGGGTACCCAATAGATTAGTTATACCAAATCTTGACAACAACAATAATATCATTAATTATACACTTACAAAAAGAGAGTTAGTTATAAATGGTGTAACTAAAATACAATCAAGAATTGTAACAGATTCAGACGTTAGACCATTTTTAGAGGTTGTACTTCCAGATGATAACGTATTATCTATAAATTCAATAATAGCTTTAGAAGGAACTAATTTCACGACCAATCCATCAACAGCTCAGTTTTACAATGAAGATAACAGATGGTTTGAAGTAGATGCACTTGCTGATGATATAGTATTTATAGCAGATAATACTAGAATTAGTGACAACTCAACCGTAAAACCTGGTAAATTTAAGAGAATTGACCATAGATTCATAAAAGAATTCACTGATAACGGATTCTGCAAAATTATTTTTGGCGGTGGTAGTGAAGATATAAGTTCACTATGTGATTTTGACGTAAACAAAGCTCTTATTGATAGAGTTGGTGATTTTATAAATAACACTTCACTAGGTTTAACTCTTAGCCCAAATACAACCCTATTCATATCTTATAGAGTAGGTGGTGGTGCAGATACTAATATTGGTCCGAATACACTTACAAGCATAAATAATATAATAGTTAATGTTAACGGGTCTAATACCATTACAAATCAACAGGTAATCAATTCAGTAACAGTCACAAACCCACTACCAGCGTTAGGTGGCAAGAATGAACCTTCAGTAGAAGAAATAAGAAACTTAGTAAGGTACAATTTTTCAGCGCAAGAAAGATGTGTCACAATTGAAGACTATAAAACTAGAATAGCATTAATGCCTGGTGATTTTGGTGTACCATTTAGAAATAATGTAATAGAACAACAAAACAAAGTAGTTGTATACACACTAACATTAGATGAAAATAGTAAATTAAGTAGTACGTCAACAAGTACACTTAACAATAATATAGCAACATATCTTTCTGATTATAGAATGTTAAATGACTACATTGAAGTAACCAATGGAAATGTATATAATTTAGGGTTTGAGATTGATTTATTCGTGGATAAACAATTTTCGCAATCTGAAGTTATTTCAGAAACAATAACAACTATAGTAGATTATTTTAATATACAAAATTGGGGAATGGGAGATAATATATACATCGCACAACTTATAGAACAAATTAATAATGTATCTGGTGTATTAAACGTGGTTGATTTAAGAATTTATAATAAAGTAGGTGAAGGTAGATACTCATCCAATGAAGTACCACAACCTTATATTAGTGAAGAAACTAGACAGATAGACCTATTAGGTGAATACACACTATTTGGTGACCCAGTTGGGATGTTTGAAATTAAATTTCCAGAAAAAGATGTTACCGTTAGAGTGAAGTAAACAACACTTCACTTTTTAATTTTTTTTGTTTATCAAAGTAGTAATAAAAAAATAAAATTATGGCATGTAGTAAATGTAAAAACAAAAATAAAAACAAAAACAAAGACACCAAACAAAGTGATATAACTTACCAACCAAAGGGTGATATAGTTAAATCTTTTTTAGTTTTTGTAGTTAAATTTATTTTATTTATCATAACTGGTTTTGTTTTAACAATAATAGTAATTCCATTTTCATTATATCTACTTTTTAAAGCACTTTTTTTAGATGGAACAGTTAACGTAGAACAGATATTGACTAGATTAAACATGATTAATAAAAATACAAAAGAAATTTCTTCATAAATAATGTCAGACAACATTAGAATAAGGACAACACCTGGTGACAATAAATTTTTAAAAGTTAATATAAAACAAAAATTTGATTTTATAGAGATTCTTTCTTTGAAAATATCACAAGACGATGCATACAGAAGGTTTTGTTCAGACTATGGTGTTGCTGTAGGTAGAGTAATAGTTAATAATGGCGTTGGTGTACCAAATGCTAAAGTTTCAATATTTATACCAGTAGATGAAGAAGATAAATTAGACCCAGAAATATTTGGTTTATATCCCTTTGAAACCGTAACTGACACCAATTCAGATGGTATACCATACAATCTATTACCAAACAGTTCAAAAGGCAAAGAAGACTGTTTTACAACAATAGGTACATTCCCAACCAAAAGAGAAATACAAGATAATGATTCATTATCGAAAATATATTGTAAGTATTATAAATTTACAACCACAACAAATGATTCTGGTGATTTTATGTTATTTGGTTTACCAGTTGGAACACACTTTCTACATGTTGAAGCAGATGTGTCTGACATTGGGTTTTTATCTCAAAAACCTTACGAAACGATAACACAAGGTGGTAGTCCCACTAATTTTAAATCTCCTAGTAAATATAAAAACAGAGAAGATAGTACAAGCCTTAGTCAATTAAAAAAATTCTCACCAATTAATGTAAACGTACAACCGTTTTGGGGTGATTTAGAACAATGCGAATTAGGTATCACTAGAGCAGATGTTGACTTACAATTTAGTATAAATCCAAGCGCACTATTCATGGGTTCAATATTTACTGATAGTGGGAAAAATTCAGTAACTAAACAATGCCTACCCAGACCCAACATTGGAAAACATGACCAATTATCAACTGGTTCTGGAACAATTGAAATGATAAGGAAAACTCGTAATGGAGAGATAGAAAGGTTTGACGTTAATGGCGGTGAAGTTATAGATGATGATGGCACATGGAATTATTTAATTCCAATGAACTTAGATTATGTAACAACTTCGGAAGAAGGTAACTTAGTACCAACAGACGACCCAACAAAAGGTATACCAACAAGAGCTAGAGTTAGATTCAGAATAGGTATAAGAACCAACTCAGCACAAAACTCAACAGCCACTAGAGCTAAATATTTAGTACCAAATAATCCAGAAAGTAAATCAGAAACTGACTATAATTTTGACCAAAATACAAAAGATGAAACTTTTGTTGATTTATACTGGAATGAAATTTATAGTATAAAAAACTATATACCAAGAGTACAGAAGACAATTGCTAACCCAGAAGTTAGGGAATTTACTGGTATAAAAGATGTAAACAGTGGGTCATCCCTAGAATTTCCATTCAATAAAATTGATGTAGATATAAACCCATTATTTTCTGTTATATGTACCTTACTTAACATATTCGTTTTAATCGTTTCACTAATTAATACCTTAATAATTAACTTAATAAACGGTGTTCTATCTATTATTAATATAGTTTTAAAAGCGTTATGCTTTGTAACTTCTGCTATAGCTTCATTTATTTGTCTTATACCACCAGCTGGTCAAACGGTTGATGAATGTATATGTAGTAAATGTCTACAATCAGATAGGTGCAATGACTTTATAGGTACAGGTGGAAACCCATGCTCTAAGGCTTGTGATTGTGATTTAATACCTTACTTAGAATATATCTTATTAGAATGTGATGGTACAGATTATGCAATAGGTGGTTATAGAGACAATAGCCTTGCTTGGACTCAAACTGCATTAAATCAACAACCACCAGACCCAAATGCAGGTATACCATGTTTAAATTCTTTTAACCCCCCAACTATAATAAACCCAGGGTTTAGATACCCAGGTGATGGTATCGTACCAGGAACCGACCAAGTAGATGCTGGATGGTTAGATTGTCAAGCATTATTATTGGCAGAAACTTTAGATGTAATTAAATTTGATTTTAATAATGATTGGGTAAATGGTGCGTTATATTCATTTTTATTTGATGCCAGAGGTGATAGATTTTGTGATATAGATTGTTCTATAAATTCAACCCCAAATACATGTACACCTCTTTTCATAAATGACACATGTACCATTGCTGAACCAATAAATGATAACGCAAGTGTTTTACCAGGTGCTGATATTTTTGGTTCTTCATATACAGAATTAAATGTAAATACATTTGAAGGGTTAATAAAATCATTCGATGATACTTTTTATTATGCCCCAATATCAAACACTGGTAATAAGTTATTTACAACAGATATAATTAACTTAGGTTCTATGGTTAATTGTAACTGGAGAGGTACACCTAGAATTTATCAATATTTAATAAACACAACATTTAATATACCATCTATCACCGCTGAAATAATCGATGACGTAGTTGTTGAAACTGGATATGACACTAACTTCGGTGGAACCTTAAATCAAAACTCATCATTAATAGCAGATGTTGGTTGCTTCCCAATTGCATACGTCTTTACAGATGCAAACAACTGTGTAAACATAAGAAGATTATGCGAATTAGGTGTTGGTTTAGATGAACAAAGAGATGGTATAGCACCAAACAATAGAATTGATAACAACGATGTTGATGCAACATATGTTAGAGGCGTATTTGCTTTCTTAAATGGTTTATCAGACTTCGAAGAAGTTAAGTTTGATAAAGTGACTAGTTCAGACTTCGGTAAAGACAATGGAGACAACTATGAAATATTTAGAGATTTCCAAACAGTAAACAGACTAGGCGAAAGAAGCAGTTCTTTTTATTTTTACTTTGGTTTAAACAAGGGTAAAACAAGTTATGATAAAATACTAAAAAACTTTTTCCCAGAATGTCAACCAGAACTAGAAACTGATTTTATTATATTAGGTGAAGTAACACAAGAAGATGACAGCACACCTGCACCAACTGGTGAAATAGATATTCAAATTATAAATGGTTCAGCACCATATGATATAAACTGGACAGGTCCAGGTCAATACACTAACAATGTTGTTAATTACCAACAAGATACTCAAACAATTGATAATTTATTTGTTGGGACATATAATGTAACAGTTATAGACAGCCTAAACAGGTTATCAACCAGGTCTTTCTATGTTCCAGGTCCAGTTCCTGTAAATTGTTCGATACAGACAACACCATTAACAACTGCTATATCTAGTGATGGAGAGATAATTGTATCAATTTTTAACGGGACAGCACCATTTGATATAACACTAGTAGATGACAACTCTGGTCAGACATTAGGTAGTTTTTTAAATACATTTAACACTTCTGAAACCTTTCCTTCATTACCTGCCAGTAATTATACTATTACCGTTACAGATGCATTAGGTACTACATGTGTAAGACAAACAGAGATAAATGATTTACCACCTTTACAAATATCACTAACAACTTCAGATGTAAGTTGTTTTGGGGTTTCAAATGGTGCCGCATTTTTATCAATATCAAGTGGTAATGCGCCATTTAACATTGAGTGGAAAGACCCTTCAAACAACATAATAGCAAATGGTGTTAATTCGGTATTTAATCTAGATGTCGGCATAAATTATCTTGTAACTG
>Ga0228614_1001101_pt1 | contig 12434 bp, 13 predicted proteins | sample 15DmetaG_FD_190531 | JGI IMG/M metagenome (GOLD analysis project Ga0228614, IMG submission 190531) | Seawater microbial communities from Monterey Bay, California, United States - 15D | ecosystem: Environmental > Aquatic > Marine > Coastal | place: USA: California | collected 2016-10-13
TTAAAAACTGCTTTTAGATATGAGGGAAAAAGGGTTGGAATGCAGTAAAATGTTAATAAATATGAGGGAGAATGGGTTTGTTTTAGAGGTATATGAGGGAAAAAGGGCGAGATAGATGAGGGAAAAAAGGAACGAAATATGAGGGAAAAAGGGTTAGAAAATTTTAAAAAAGCCCTGTATTTAAAGGAAGAATGGGAGATTTTTTAAAAAGACCCCTTTTCTTTAACCTTTTTTATTAATCTATTATTCTTTTTCTTTAAGCTTGGTAGCTCCCAAATGTTAAAAAAACCAAAAGTAATTCGCTTCGCTCATAGATTTATTCTAAAAACTAAATTGAGTTCGCTAAAGCTCACAAATATTTATTATTTAAAAATTTAATAAATAAAAATCAAAAAATCATCTTCATCAAATAACAAACAAAAATTTTTACAACAAAAAGAAAAAAGAGGAATTATTAGTTATGTTTTTTGCTAAAAAATTCTCTTTCTCCTCAAGAAATAATTATCCAAAAATCTAACTAACTTAACGACCATTAAAACAGTTGATAAATTCAAGTATTTATTATTGCTTTTCTAGTTAGTTCCTTATACTGTTTACTAGTGTTTTAATGTTAAATTATTTACTCGGTAAAAAATGAGCAAAATTTACGGATATTTGCGAACTTCCACAGATAAACAAGAGATAAAAAATCAGAAACTAGAAATTTTAGAATTTGGAAGAAAGGAAAATTTAAAGATTGATGATTTTATAGAGATTCAAATTTCCTCAAGAAAAACAACAAAAGAAAGAAGAATTGATGAATTATTAGGAAAATTAGAGGAGGGAGATACCTTGATAGCAACAGAACTTTCAAGGATAGGTAGAAGCACAGTTGAAGTTATTACTATTATAAATGAATTAATAGAAAAAGGGGTAGATATTATTATTGTAAAGCAGAATTTAAAAATAAATGCCTCAAATAAAAATGATATGACCTCTAAAGTTATGATTACTATGCTTTCACTCTTTGCAGAGCTAGAAAGGGATTTAATTAGCCAGAGAACAAAGGAAGCATTAAAAACGAAGAAAGCACAGGGGCAAATTTTAGGAAAGCCAGTAGGGACAATTCAAGGGTCTATTTATGATAAAGATAGAGATAGAATTATAGAGTTATTAGGGCTTGGCTTATCAGTACAAAAAATAGCTCAAAAGCATTTAGGTTTAAAATATTCGTCTAGTTTAAATAATTATGTGATGAAGCGAAGATTAAGAGAAGAAGCGGAAAGATTAAGAGTTAAATCTAATAATAATTAATTAAAAGATTTATGAATTTACAGCAAGCAAAAGATATTCCGATTACTTGGTTTTATAGTGATGTACTAGGTTTGAGAGGAAAAAGAAGTGCAAATGACATTTTGTATTCTTCTCCTTTTAGAGATGATGGACAGCCAAGCTATTCTGTATCTATTAATAAAAATATTTCTTATGACTTCGCAACAGGAGAATCAAGGGATTTAGTAGGTTCAGTTCAAAGTTATTATAAATTACAATCCGTTTCTGATGCTTTGAGAAAATTATCCGCTTTGACAGTTGATAGTAAACCAAAAAATAGTGCGTATTATTTACAATCAGTAGAGAGTGATAAAAATCATAACTATAAAAACAATGGCAAGGATGAGGGAAAAAGGGTTAGAATTTCAAAGGATGATAATATTTATAACGAAGCAAGAATAGTAGAGGCAAAAGATTTATATTATTACCCTCTAAAAAATTACATAAAAGACATAAGAAAAGTAAATGTAGAGATGGCAGGAATTTATCTCAAAGAGGTGCATTATAAACTTGCCAATAATCCAAAAACATATTTTGGGCTTGGAATGGAGAATATGTCAGGCGGATATGAAATTTCTATGTATAACACTAAAGAGAAGAAAACCTTTAAAACTGCTATAGGAAGTAAAGATATTACTTTTATCAAAGGAAAAGATGATGGCTCAAAAATAATATTAATTTTTGAGGGCAGGTTTGACTTTTTATCTCTTTTAGAAAAAGAGGGGATACAAAGATTTAATGAAGATGTGATAATATTAAATTCAATATCTTGCTACAAAAGAGCAACGGATTTTATACAAACATCTAATAAATATAGCGAAGCTCATTTATACTTAGATAATGATGATGAGGGTAAAAAAACTTTTGCCAAAATTCAAAAATCCTTAATACCAAAAGAGCAGAATAGGGCGGTTAGTAATAAAGTGGATAGTGGAATGAGTAGCATAGGAGATATATTAAAATTTACTTATGGCGTGAGGGTTGTTGATAAATCAGATTTATATAGTGGATATAAAGATTTAAATGATTGGTGGGTTAATAAATAATTTTTCTAATTAAAAAGTGGTACAAATGAATTATTTTGATTTAACTGACGAAAGTAAAAATATTACTCATCTTATAATTAAAAATAAGATACACGATAACGGGTATGTTTATGATTGTGAAATATTAGACAAAGAAGATAATTTATATAAAGGTTTTAAAATTGCGGAAAGTAAAAAGGGTAATATTTTTATCGTATGCGATGTAAGTTTCCAAAAGTCAGCAAATGACAACAAGCATCATCCAAGATTAACGTTTCGCAAAACAAATGCAGATTTTAAAACTCAGGATATACCCTCTCGTTCGGAGGTAATAATCGCTATGACAAATCATCAATCAGGACATAGGAAGTTCTGGTTAATGATAGATTTTTTAAATAAATGGAGAGAGAAAAATAATACAGGAGAATTTAATGGCTTTTTTGCTATAACTGACAAAAATTCAGATGGTATTTTGTCAAAAATTTCCAACTTAAAGAACAAAGATGTTGTTTTGCAAGGTTTAGGAAGATTATCAAGAGATAATTTAGAAAATCTCGATAATTATTTGAATGTAACAAAGGTTAATAACCTTCTTATAGAGTGGGAAAAGAATTTATCAAATAATGAAGAAGTTAAATTTTGGCAACCATTTTTTAGTAACAATTCTTGGATTCTTGCCCAATTATTTGCTTCCCCATTTATAAATATAGGAAAAGAATTTTTTTGTGGTGGAAAAAGAGGTAATAATAAAGGAGGAGTTTATACGGATTTTTTATATAAGAATTCATTAACAGGAAATTTAGCATTTATTGAGATTAAAACTCCAAAAACAAATATAATTTCCTCTATTTATAGAGGAAAAAATGAGAGTGATAATAATTCAATTTATTCTATAGATAAAGATTTAACTGGTGCAGTCAATCAGGTTTTAAATCAAAGAAATATATTTATTCAAAAGAAAGACTCACTTGAAGAATATGACAAGCATTGTGCAAATTAGGGTCTCCACTCAGAAGGTACATATCTTCTCCTGACCCCTTCTTAACCCTTACTTTATATAGCCTCATGATCCAAAGTCAATTTTAAAGTTTCTAACCAAATACTCCACCAAGCCCTGTAAATTCAAGTTTTGTGTACTTAACCTAAATTCATATTTTCCAATCAGGTCTTTCTTGAAAAGAATTTGTTATTATATTAATGTTGAGTATCAACATCTTGAGATCTACCAGCAATTCTTTCTTGCCACTTATTAATCTTAGCATCCTTTCCCGCTTCCATTTTTTTTATTGCAGATAAAGAATCCTCTACATATTTATTAAGTAATTGCTCTGAATCGCCTCTAAATAAAGAAGATCTGGGACCTGAAGACATAAGTTCAGACACAAATTCTTTTGATTCTTTAAAAATTAATTCTATATCTTTTTCTGCGCTTTTTCTTCCCCTAGTAAGAAATAGAATTGCCTGCGGGTAATCTTGTAACATATCCCCAAGGCCAATGTTCATACTTTTTTTGTTTGTAAAAGAATTTGCACTTTTTGCCCTTATTTCTTCTGCAGAATAACTAGATCCAGTATTTTTAAAGTCTATTAATTTTGGTTTGTAACTTACTTGACCATCTTCTGAATTAATGCATGTAATGCCAAAGTTACCAGGGTTTTCAAATGTATCTCTTAATGAAAGACAATTGCACAAAATCTCCAAAGCCATCACTTCTTGTCTAAATCTTAAATTATCTTTGAAGATTGTATCAAATAATTTATCCTCTTCCCTTTCTTTGTCATCTTCATAAGCAGTAAACTCTTTTCTTTTATTCGGATTCTTAGAATATGACATATCTTGAGTAGCTATATAATACCCATCGACACTCGCTTGCTTTATTCCTGGTATAGCGTGTATTTTGGGGCCGAATCCAGATAATTCTAAAACTTTGTATACAAAAAGTTCTCTAGGATCAATATGTCCTCTACTATGAGAATCATAACATTTTAAATGAAATTTCTTATCACCTATAATAGCCTTAATTCCCCTACTTAGTCCCACTTCTTTAGTTTCAAATTCTATATCCTCCATTCCAAAGAATTCTTCTACGCTACGCTTAATATGGTCATTTTCTTTAGAAAAACGCATTACAGCACCTTGAGCGTTAGATAATCCAACCCTATCTACTATTTCACTAAATTTCCCAGCTGCTGCCATAACTTCAAAAACACCATCTTCTTGCATCATCAAAGATGTCATCTGTTCTGCAATTTCTTGTTTTCTGGCGCTATTTACTGTTTTAGCTTCTTTACTGAGAGCGGCTACTTGTTTTAATATATCTTGTTTTTTCATTGTCTAATTATTCTTAATTTAAAATAAATATATCTAATATAAATCTTAGTTTCCCAAAACCTTCGTTTTTCTATACTTTTTATTTTCTCAATTTTATCTTCCATTTGCTGGATAAGTAGTTTAATTTAGTCGTTTCTAAAAATATAGTATTTTTTATCAACTATTCTAAACTAAAATAAACTTTATGAAACTAGGATATGCCAGAATTTCAACAAAAGATCAGAATTTTGAATTACAAGAAGATGCGTTAAAAGAAGCGGGTTGCAAAAAAATATATAAAGATATTGTCAGTGGAGCAAGACAAGATCGTCCATCTTTAAATTCACTGTTAGATAATTGTCGTGAAGGCGATACTATTATTGTTTGGAAGCTTGATAGATTGGGTAGGAGTTTAAAACATCTTGTTGAACTGGTAAATACCTTAATTGAGAGGAAAGTAGGACTAGTTAGTCTTAATGACCCAATTGATACCACAACAGCACAAGGGCGACTAATATTTAATATCTTTTCTTCGTTGGCAGAATTTGAAAGAGAATTAATTAGAGAAAGAACAAATGCTGGATTATCCTCAGCTAGAGCAAGAGGAAGATTGGGGGGGAGGCCAAAAGGCATATCTAAAAAAGCAGAAGCAACAGCTTGCGCTGCTGAAACTCTATATTTAGAGAGAAAACTCAGTGTTCAGCAAATATGTGATAAATTGAGTATTGCCAAAAAAACCTTATATTCCTATTTAAGACATAGAAACGTTCCCGTGGGATTTTATACAGTAAAACAGAAATAGAATAATTATTTGTTAATAATTAATGGCTCGTTTAAATATCATATCAGATAGTGAGGTAAAAAATTACTATGAACTCCCAAGGTTAATAAAAGGAGACAGAATATTGGCATTTGAATTAGATGAATTTGATATTAAATATTTAAACTCAATTGGTAGCATACCAAAGAAGATCAATTATATTCTACAACTCGGCTATTTTAAAATTTCAGAATATTTTTTTACATTCACATTTAGATCTGTTAGGAAGGATGTCAGATATATTGTTGCAACATATTTTCCTGATGAAGAAATCCCAAAAAAAGATATTTCAAATAATTCAATTTATGGCAATAGGGATATTATTTTAGAAAAATATCAGGTTTCTCAATATTCTAAACCATTTGAAGCAAAGCTTGCCAAACACCTTAAAGATATTGTAAAACATCACGCATTACCAAAATACCTATTTGAATCTGCTCTAGATTATTGCGATAAAAGCAAAATCATTCGCCCTAAATATAGCATTTTGCAAAAGATCATCTCAAATACCTGCATTGCAGAACATAAGAGGATCAACAACAAGCTCTACAAATTGTTAGATAAAGATTTGCGTGATAAATTGGAATTATTGCTGACAAAAGATAGCCTTTTCTTTCAGCTTACGAATATCAAAAAAGACCAAAAAGATTTTTCCTATTCTGAGATTAGATCAACAATTACCAAACAAGAATTATTGCTAGATATCTACAATAAATCAGACTCAATCCTTAAAGAACTTGGTATTGCTGAACAAAATATTAATTATTATTCAGATCTTGCTCTATATTACAGTTCTTACGGACTAAAGCATAATATCAAAAGCAAAAACTTAGTCAGGCTATATCTAATCTGCTATGCAAATCGTCGATTACTTAAAATCAATGATCATTTAATATATAGCCTTATCTTCAAAGTTAATAAATTCCAAAAAGCAGCAGATGAATATCAAATGAAAGAAATTTATCGTGAATTTCAGGAGGATAAGACCAATAGAAAGACTGTTGCCAATATTCTGTCAATAATTCCTAATTCTAAGGTTGAAGACGAAGAAATCAGACCAAAGTCTTATGAAATAACACCAGAAGGAAAATTTAAAGACCTTATCAGACAAATAAAGAACCCGACTCTAACTCCTGACTTTTACCGTTGGAAATATTACGATAGGAATAAGATTGCAATTAGCAGAAATATCAGGCCAATATTTATGGCACTAGAATTTCAAAGCCAGAATCAAGATATTGTAGATGCAATTAATTTTTATCGAGAGCATCTATCTCAAGATAACAATAAAATATCATCATTTGATCAATACAAGACAGACGAAATTCCAATCAACTTCATTCCCAAACCTTCAAGAAAGTGGCTTTATAATCAAATTGATAAAAAATCCAAATTAATCAACCCATTTCGATATGAGTTTATGCTCTATATCTATATAATGAAGTTCATTGATAATAATACCATAAGCCTATCAAAAAGCTTGAGCTACAAATCATATAAAGATGAGGTTTTGTCAGACGACAGATGGGAAAATGAGAATGACGAAATTAAGGACTCCTTGAAAAAGAAATTAATGTCGATTGATGTTGATTTTATTCTAGATAAGTTTGATTCAATGACCAAAGAAAGGTACATAAGCCTTAATTCCAATATTAATAATGGCCTAATCGAAGATCTTAAAATTAAAAATAAAGATCTTCAAAATCCGAAATGGAATTTATCTTACAAAAAATTGGATAATTCAGTCTCCAATCCCTTCTTTGGAGAATTATCAATGGTTAGCATCTCTGACATTTTAAGATATTCAGATCAAAAGACTGATTTTACTGATAAGTTTATTGGTATCTTACCAAAATATAGCAAAAATAAAGAAGTAGATAAGCCTTCACTATATGCCTGCATGACTGCAAGAGCAACAGGAGATGATGTAGATAAAATGAAAGATATCAGTGATATTGATGAATCAGAGCTAGAATTTAACATGAAAAGCTATGTTCGTTACAATAATTTAGTTGCAGGAAGCGCTAAGATTGTTAATGCAACTGCAAAGTTACCAATATTTAATGAATATAATCTTGCTGATTACGGTGTCCATGCATCAGTTGATGGACAGAAGTTTCCAACAAAATATAATGTTATCAAGGCTAGATATTCATCAAAATATTATGGTCTTGGTAAGGGAATATCAGCTTTAACTTTATCGGCTAATCACCTATCTCTTCACAGCAAAGTGATTAGTCCCAACGAATATGAAGGACATCATCTATTTGACCTGGTAAATAACAATGCAACCGATATCGACATTAAATCCATATCTGGAGATATGCATAGTATCAATAAAGTCAATTTTGCACTTCTTTATATGTTTGGTTATCAATTTATGCCCAGATTCACAAATATTAATGAAAAAGCTAACAAAAATCTTGTGGCATTTGATAATTTACAGAATTATAAAGACTTCCTTATAAAACCTAGTGAGATTGCCAATAAAAAAGATATTATAAGGAAAGAGTGGGATAATCTTCTTAGAATATTTGCAACATTAATGCTCAAGGAAAATAACCAGGCTAATCTTATCAGAAAACTATCAACCAATAAGCCAAATGACACCATGAAAGCATTGATTGAGCTTGATAAAATCATTATGACAATCTATATGCTTGATTATATTGGCAGTAGAGAAAAGAGGCAAATTGTCCACAGATCATTGGTTAGGCATGAATCTTATCATCAATTAAGATCAGCCATATCAAGAGTTAGTGGTAGAAGAATAGCAGGTAAGAATGAGATTGATATTATAATCAATAATGAATGCGCTAGATTAATTGCGAACGCAATAATATTTTACAATGCTTCAATATTATCAGCAATTTATGAATATTATCTAAAAAATAATATGGCCAAAGAATCACAAATAATTCCGAGATTATCGCCTGTATCTTGGGATCATATTAATCTCAAAGGTAAATATGAATTTCGGTCAAATGCCCAAAGCTTTGATTTACAAGGCTTGGTAGAAAATATGATCCAAAATTCTAAAATTGATTTTGAGCTATGAGGCTAGATAAAATAAGGGCTAATAAGGAGTCAGGAGAAAATATGTACCTTCTGAGCGGAAACCCTAAATTGTAGATGTGTGGTTATAATAGGAACATTGAGCGAGCTAAATGACTCTCAGAAAAAATCTTTTGAGATATATAGGAATTCTTTAAGTGGAGTAGAGATAGTAACTTATGACGAGTTGTATAAAAGGGTTAGGAACATATTAGATATATTAAGTTAGATGAAAAGTTTGAAAAAAATGAGAATTGTTTACAATTTTATGAAGTTTATTAAATAAAGCGATATTATGACAGATTTACAAAAAACAGACCAAGAATTTCAAAAGCAATTCAATGAAATTCTTATTGCTATAAATAATGCAAAATCAAGGGTATATAGCAATATTAATAAAGAGCTTATATCTCTTTATTGGGATATAGGAAAATATATAAGTGAGAAAGTAGAAAAGAAATTATGGGGCAAATCTATTGTTGAAAATCTAGCAAATTATATTTATCAAGAACAGCCTAATTTAAAAGGTTATTCAGCAAGAAATCTTTGGAGAATGAAGCAATTTTATGAAACTTATAAGGATTATAAATTTCTCTCACCAGTGGTGGCAGAAATTAAAAAGAACACAGAAAATAAGGCTCTAACAGTACAAAATGAATTAGTGCCACCACTGGTGGCAGAAATTAGTTGGACTCATAATGTGGTTATTTTTTCAAGATGTAAGGTAGAAGAAGAAAGAGAATTTTATATAAAACTATGTATTAAGGAAAGATTAAGTAAAAGGGAGCTTGAAAGACAAATCAATACTAGCTCTTTTGAAAGAGTTATGACCGCTGACGATGGCTTATCTCCTGCATTAAAAACGATAGTAAAAAACAAAGGAGAGGATAATACTATTTCTACATTTAAGGATACCTATATTTTAGATTTTCTTGATGACTTACCAAAAGAACACAAAGAAAAGGACCTACAAAAGGCTCTAGTAAATGGATTAAAAGAATTTATTTTAGAGATAGGTAGGGATTTTTCGTTTGTCGGACAAAATTACAAATTAGAGGTTGGAACGGATGATTTTTATATAGATTTACTATTTTATCATAGAGAATTGCAATGTCTCGTTTGCTTTGAGTTAAAAACAGACAAATTTAAACCTGAACATTTAGGGCAATTAAATTTTTATCTTGAGGCGTTGGATAGAGATGTAAAAAAAGAATACGAAAAACCAAGTATAGGTATTTTGCTTTGCGATGAAAAAAATAATGAAGTTGTTAAATATGCAATGAGTCGCACTCTGAGTCCATCAATGGTAGCAGATTATAAAACAAAATTGATACCAAAAAAGATATTACAAGATAAAATGCACGAGTTATTATCCTCTTTAGATAATAAAGAGAAATAAAATCTCACCCTTTTTCCCTCATCCTAGCTATAAGTAAACGAAGAAGATTTATCTCTTTTTCTTTTTCGTTGCTTGACTAAGTACACTACCTGCAAGGCTTTTAGTTCCTTTAGAAGTAGCTTTTGACCTCAAAGATTGAGAAGCCTTGCTTGCCAGTTTTGAAGAAGATTGTTTACAATTTTTTTTCATAATATTTTTATAAATTAGGTAAGTTATCCAAATTATTTTTAGGGTCGCCGTCAGCAACAGTGCGTAAGTATTTACCTTTAGTACTATCGTTAATCACTCCTATTTTGCTTCTAGTGGTGCAAGTGGGGTTTTGAGAATAATAAACATAAGTATTATTTTCTATTTGCTTTATTGCTTCGGCTTTAGAGACAGGAGACCAATATTCACTTGGTTTTCCTATTGCGGTAATATCTCCATCCTCATCTTTTTGAGAATGGGTAATAATTCTTTCTATAGACATAATATATATTTAAAAAAGTTAGCAAAAATAAAAATTGTATTTCAAGAAATACGAAGTTAGTATATAAATACGCTTTTCATATGTCAATAAAAACATCGTATTTATGTGAAAACGATTAAAGTTTTATTTTAACTGATAAATTTGCAGTATGTCATTAGGTGCTAAATTAAGAAAATTAAGATTAAAAAGTGGTCAATCATTGCAACAAATCGCTGATAAAGTAGAGGTTTCAAAAGCTCATATATACGAGCTTGAAATAGGAAAAGTAAAAAATCCCTCGGTAGAGGTGCTTAAAAAATTATCTAAACTACTCACTGTTCCTATAACCTATTTTCTTGAAGAAAATGAGGACTTAGAATTTCAGGTTATGTTTCGTGATTTACAAAAAGACTTTGCCTCTTTAGATGAATCAGACAGAAAAACCATTGAATTAATGGTTAAGGTTTTAAAGGACAAAAAGAATCAAAGCACAGATAATGAAAATTGACAGAATGGATTTAGCGGATTGTGGTAATCCTGTTGAATTAGCAAAGAAAATCTTAATGCAAATTCTTGATATAAAACCCCCTATTCCAATAAGAGAAATAGCAAAAGCACTAGATATTTTAAAAATAGAACCAATTAAAGATTCAAGTTTTGAAGGTGGTCTAATTACTCCTGACGATAAGTCGGATGGTTGTATTTTATACAATGAGTCAAGTAGTAATGCTAGGCAAAGATTTACTATAGGACACGAATTAGGACATTTTGTGAATCCGTGGCATTCTCCAAATAGTAGTGGTCAGATAATGTGTACAAAAAATAATATGACTGCCTCTACTTTTAATAAAAATAATTTACAGGAAAAAATGGAAGTGGAGGCTAATCAATTTTCAGCAGAAATTCTAATGCCTACTTCTATGATAAAGAAAGATATAATAATAGAAAATGCAGGAATAGAGCTTATTTTATCTTTAGCAGGAAAATATGATGTAAGTAAAGAAAGTATGGCTCGTAGGTATGTTGACATTCAAGATGAGCCGAGTGCAATCGTTTTTTCTAATAATAAAAAAATATTATATTTTTGCAAAAACAAAGATTTTCCGTGGCTTAGTATTAGTAAAAATTCCTTTCTTCCGCCCAGTTCTTTATCTTTATCATTTCAAGGTGATAATGGCGGTTTATCAGAATGGGAGGAGAATAGTAGTGATGTTTGGTTGTCGGAAAGCAAGGAGTGTAAAACTGTTTATGAACAAGTTTTAGTGCAACAAAACGAATATAGAATGACATTGTTAACACTTGGAGAAATAGATGATGAAGAGGAGTCGGATTTAGAAGAGAGTTATAGAATTAAATTTTAGTAGATAAAATTTTCTTCAAATTAACGCTACTTTCTTTTTCTCCGTGAGCCAAATTATAAAATCCTAAACTTTCCTGCAAATACTCATTTTTTAAAACAGGATTATTAATATTTTTTGCCATACCAAAAAACAACAAAGAAGATAAAAAATTTACATTTTTATCAAAATCTTCAAAATTATAGTTGAAATTTTCAGTAAATAAATTTTTTCTTAAAGCTTCGTGAATTTTTATTTTATCACTATATCAAAATACCCTATCTATTTTTTCTATATAGTGATTTTGAGCTTTGCTCCAATCATAAATATTTCATTCGTTGATAATGAATATTCAACTATCCGTCTCAATAGTTTTATTTTTTATAGATATTAAATTTTTATCAAAACCCTCTCAATTTTCTTGGGTAGAAAATTTATTTAGCTCATAAACTTCTCAATTAAAATCAAAGCCTATATAGGAGTTATCAAGCGATTTTCATTGAGTAAGATTTTCTGATGGATTTTCTTCTTCGTTTTGATTTGAAACTTCGGATTTTAGTAAAGATATTTCTTCTTTTACCTCTAAAATAATTTGCTCTTTTATGGGTTCTAATTCTTCATAATCAATATTTTCTTCTTGTGAAATTGAAATATCATTTGCCTCAAAATCATAAAAAGCGACCTCCTCCATTTTGTCATTTTTAAGAAATATTTATCATATTTTATCATT
>Ga0228614_1001108_pt1 | contig 12350 bp, 11 predicted proteins | sample 15DmetaG_FD_190531 | JGI IMG/M metagenome (GOLD analysis project Ga0228614, IMG submission 190531) | Seawater microbial communities from Monterey Bay, California, United States - 15D | ecosystem: Environmental > Aquatic > Marine > Coastal | place: USA: California | collected 2016-10-13
TATAGTATGGCAGATGTTTATGTGAACCCAACGCATAAGGATAATTTTCCTACCACCAACATAGAAGCCTTGGCCTGTGGCACTCCGGTAATCACCTATAACACTGGAGGCAGCCCTGAGGCTATTGATGATCTAACAGGTAAAATTATTAAAAAAGGAGATGTGCAAGGGCTGTGGCTTGCCATACAAGATCTCGCGCTGCAAACTAAAGAACATTATGCACAGGTTTGCCGTACTCGCGCAGAACAGTTATTTAACAAAGAAGATCGGTATCTAGATTACCTGAAACTTTATGAAAGATTAATCAACTAAAATATGTTTTCAGAAATAAAACAGAATCTAAGTCGCAACTTGAGCAATCTTCCTGGTTGGCGAACAAAAAGACATATTATTGTCATAGAATCTGACGATTGGGGTAGTATTCGGATGTCTTCAAAGGAGGCATTTAGCAAATTAAAGCAAGCAAGAATTGATGTAGATACAAACCATTACAATACCAATTATGCGTTAGAAAGCAATACAGATTTAGAGATGCTGATGGAGGTGCTCTCTAAGCATAAAGATGCTACAGGGCGCAATGTGGTAATGACGGGAGTTAATGTTGTAGCGAATCCTAATTTTGAGAAGATACGTGAAAACGGATTTACGGAGTATGTTTACGAAACGTATACAGAGACCTGTAAAAAATATCCGCAACACGATAAGGTATACGACTTATGGAAGCAAGGCATACAAAATCGTTTGTTAGTGCCGGCATTTCATGGTCGCGAACATTTAAATGCACAACGCTGGTTGCGCGCTTTGCAGAGTGGCTGCAAATCAACACTATTAGCTTTTGACCAGGGTGTTACGGGTATTTCTAGAGGTATAGATGGTGTGAATTTGGGAGGGTATCAAGCAGCATTTGATATTGATACTTTAGCAGATATTGCCTACCAAAAGGAGGTGTTAAAAACAGGGTTGGATATATTTGAAAAACTATATGGGTATCGTTCTACATTTTTTATACCTACCAATGGGCCGTTTAACAATCAATTAGAACCTATTGCAAAAACATTAGGGATTGATTATTTGGGTACAGGTAAAATTCAAATGGAACCTTTAGGAAATAACCAATACAAAAAACATGTTCGTTATTTGGGTAGGAAAAGTAACGATGGCATTATATATATGACACGTAACGCTTTCTTTGAACCATGCTCAACTAAGCATGCTGTATCTAAAGATTGGGTGAATGATTGTTTAAAAGAGATTGAAATTGCCTTTAGATGGCATAAACCGGCTACCATTAGTTCTCACCGCGTTAATTACATTGGTTGGTTAAACGAAAAGAATAGAGCCCATGGTTTGCAAAATTTAGATGTTTTGTTGGGCGCAATAATTAAACGTTGGCCCGATGTTGAGTTTATGACCTCTTCAGAACTTGGCGATTTGATTGCTAGTAAACAAGATTAACTAAATTATTATCAAAATAATATCTGAGAAATAATACATTCTCTACAATTAAATGACAAAAAGTAAATCAATCGTATTTGTAAATCAAAGTAGTGGCTATCTAATGATAGATATAATAAATGCGCATGCTCCTTATTATGATGAGCTAATTTTACTAACAGGGTTTTTTAATCCAAGAGGGACCCCATTAGATCCTAAAGTCAAAATTAAATATTTAAAGCGTTACAAGCGTTCAGGAAACTTTGTTAAGTTTTATTCTTGGTTTATCTTTCATATTCAGAGTCTTTTTTATATTTTTTTTAAATACAGAAAAAGCAAGCTTTATTTGGTGTCTAACCCTCCCATAAATGTGTTTACATATAAAATAACCAAAAGAGAATATGCCTACTTGATTTATGATTTGTATCCGCAAGTCTTGGTGAAAAATAATTTAATAGGTACCTCTTCATGGCTCTATAACTATTGGATGCGTTTAAATAAAAAAATGTTTAACAATGCAAAACACGTTTATACATTAAGTGATGGGATGAAAGCTAATTTAAAGTATATTTCTAGGCATAAAGAGATAAAAGTAGTACCCGTCTGGACCAACACCACTTTTTTTAAAGACATACCAACAGCAGAGAATGTTTTTATAAAAAAAAATCAACTAGAAGGTAAATTTATAGTGGGTTACTCCGGTAACTTGGGTAAAACCCATCCGGTAGAAAAAATAATTGAGATTGCTGAATACCTAAAAGAAAATAATGACATTCAATTTTTAATAATAGGAGAAGGAGAAAAAAAAGTGATGTTGCAGAAAATTCAAGCCAAAAAGAAACTACCCAATCTTAAGATCTTAGATTTCCAGGAAACGAAGTTGTTTCCGCATGTTTTGGCTTCCATGAATGTTGGTGTTGTTACGCTGGAAGTAAACGCTAAAGATTTAAGCGTGCCTTCAAAAACGTTTGATTTGATGTCTGCAGGCAAACCCATCATTAGTATTTCAGATACCAAATCAGAATTGGCTGCTATTATAACCGAAGGCGATATTGGTCAAAATTTTGAGGAAAGCTCATCAATTCAGGAGATGGCTTCGTACATCTTAAAATTAAGGAATAATATAAATGTTTACAAAAAGTTCTGTAAAAAATCAAAGAATAAAAGTCTAAATTACACGAGTGGTAACTCCAAAAAATTAATATTGAAATAAAAGATATGTTTACCATAAAATTATATTGTAATTTTGTGTTATATGATAAAAAATAAATTAAGTTATGGATATTACAGTAGAAAAATTAGTGGCTATCATAAAAGAAGCTTTAGAACTTGAACACGTAGAATTAAATGATTTTTTAGACAGTTACGATACATGGGATTCTCTAGGTAGATTGTCTTTAATCGCACTGATAGATGAGCATTTTGATATTCAAATTTCTGACAAAGAGTTCGATCAATTTGAGACGGTTAATGATGTTTTCAATTCTTTAAACAAAAAAAATGCTTAATAGATGCCTGAACTAGTTTTTGAGGGGATAACAATATCGGCCATGGCTGGTGCTGTTCCTAAAAATAAAATTGTAAATAGAAAATTCACAAAATATTTTGATGAACAATCCGTGTCAGATATTGTAGACAAAACAGGTGTTGAGGAGCGTCGGATAAGTAATGTTTCTTTAACCTCATCAGATTTGTGTTTTGCTGCAGCCGAAAAGCTTTTCTCTGATAATAATATTAAAAAATCTGAAATTGATGTTTTAATTTTTATTTCTCAAACACCAGATTACAGAATGCCTGCTACTAGTATTATTTTACAAGGTAGACTGGGGTTATCAAAATCTACTGCTGCTTTTGATGTCAGTTTAGGTTGTTCGGGATTTGTATATGCTCTGTCAATTGCATTTTCCTATGCCCAACAACCAGGTATCAGAAAAGTTCTGATACTTGATGGTGAAACTCGTTCCAAAGTATATCACCCCAAGGATCGTAAAACAGGTTTTATTTTTGGTGATGCAGCTATTGCGGCAATAATTGAAAAAGACCTTAATATTGGAAAGTCAATATTTTCTTTAAATTCAGACGGAACTCTATCTGATTTGATAAAAATTGATGCAGGCGGCTATAGAAATCCAAGTTCCATCGACTCACTTAAGGAAAAAGTTGTTGATGAATATGGAAACATAAGAACAGATGAGCATGGTCACATGAATGGGGGTGATGTGTTCAATTTTGTTTTAAGAGAGGTGCCGAAAAATATTAAACATATTTTAAATCTTTATGAAACAACACTAGAGAGTCTAGATTATTATGTATTTCATCAAGCGAATAAATTCATGAATGATTATTTGGCCAAAAAATTAAAACTTGACAAAAATAAAGTACCCTCAACCATCTCAAAGTACGGTAATACCTCATCCGTCTCTATTCCCATTACAATTGTAGATCAATTGAAAGATAAATTAAAAGGTGAAAAAAATCTATTTTTATGTGGTTTTGGTGTTGGAATGTCTTGGGCGACAGCCATTGTAAAAACAAATAATTTAAGAATATCAGAAATTGTTGAAATTTAATGAATCTTTTTAGTTTAAGAAATAAAACCATTCTAATTACCGGAGCTTCCTCTGGTATTGGAAGGGCTACTGCCATTACTTGTGATGAACAGGGCGCTAATTTAATTTTAATAGGTAGAGATGAAGAGCGATTAACAATCACCTTAAACTTATTATCAAATAATAGTCATAAGATTTTGTTAGTTGATCTTACTGATTTTAGCACTTTGTCAACTAAATTGAACTCAATATTTAACGAGATTGATGTAATCGACGGAATTGTAAACGCTGCTGGCATTACCTCCACACTTCCTTTTAGAATTTTTAAGCCAAAAAAGCTAGAAGAAATTTTTAAAATTAATGTTACTGCAGCTTTTCAACTTACAAAGCTATTACTCCCAAAATTAAATAATAAGGGCACTAGTATCGTTTTTATAAGTTCTGTGATGTCAAATTTTGGAGATAAAGGCAAAACAATGTACTCAATTACTAAGGGTGGTATAAGTGCTGGTGCTAGATCTCTAGCTCTAGAATATGCATCAAAAAAAATTAGGGTTAATACAATTGCACCTGGTATTGTAAATACACCTATGATTCAAAAAGCAACCTATAAATTAGATGAGAATCTTTACAATAAAACTATCGAAAAATACCCGCTTGGTTTTGGTGAGGCTGAAGATGTTGCTAATTGTTGTGTATTTTTACTTTCTGATGCCTCTAGGTGGATTACAGGATCTGAAATTGTTATAGATGGTGGATTTTCTGCTAAATAATTCAAAAAAATGAAAAACTTAATTATTATTGGAGCTGGTGGTCATGCAGCTGAAATAGTTGATTATATTGAATATATCAATTTTAATTCTATGAATCCAAAATACACTATTGTTGGATTATTAGATAACACTGAATCATATTACAATCACTATGGATTTAATTATAAATTCCTTGGAAATACTGATACTCATTTAATAGATAAAGAAATATATTATGTGATAGGAATTGGAAATGTATCAGTTAGAAAAAAAGTGATTGATAAATATGTGTCAAAAGGTGCTAAATTTGAATCTATAATACATCCCACTGCTTTAATCTCCAAAACCGCAACAATAGGTGAGGGTTCACTAATATCTCATAATGTTTCTATTGGTCCAAAAGCTAATATTGGTAAGTTTTGTGTAATAAATTCAAGATCTACTATTGGCCACGACTCAGAATTTGGTGAAAATAATTTTTTAAGTCCACAAGTAGTTATTGGTGGGTTTTCTAAAATTGGAAACAGCAATCTATTTGGCACTAATTCGAGTGTAATACCAGATACTAAAATTGGAGATAATAATAAAATTATGGCTGGTATGACAGTAGTTAATAAAGTTAAAGATAATGAGGTTGTTTTTTACCGTTTTAAAGAAAAGTTGATAGTTCGAAATAATAATCAAAATAATTCAATTTGATACCATTATCAGTACCAAACTTAGGGGGAAGCGAATGGCAATACGTAAAAGATTGCCTTGACACGGGCTGGATATCTTCAGCTGGAGCATATGTTACTAAATTTGAGGAAGCTATTCAAGACTATACAGGAGTCAAGTATGCAGTTGCTTGTATGAATGGAACAGCTGGTTTACAAGTTTCTTTAAACCTTGTAGGGGTTTCCCCAAATGATATCGTTATAGCACCAAATTTAACTTTCGTAGCGACATTAAATGCTATTTCATACTCAGGCGCTCAAATAGCCTTGATAGATGTTTATGAAGATTCTTGGCAAATGGATATTGATTTACTTCAAAGTTGGCTAGAAAATAATACGTCTACTAAAGTTGTAAATGGTAAACCTATTACAACAGAAATAACTTCTGGAAAAAAAATTGGTGCCATTATGCCAGTATATGTTTTAGGGGGATTTATAGATATTGATAGATTATTGGAAATTAGTGCAATTTATGGTATCCCTTTGATTGAAGACAGTACAGAAGCACTTGGAAGTTTCAAAAATGGTAAGCATGCAGGAACGTATGGTTTAACGGGTGTTTTAAGTTTTAATGGTAATAAAATAATTTCAACTGGTGGTGGTGGAATGATTCTAACCAATGATAAGGATATTGCCAACAGAGCCAAACATATTACTACAACAGCTAAAACAGATCCTTTAGATTATTTTCATGATGAAGTAGGCTATAATTACCGTTTAGTAAATGTGCTAGCTGCAATTGGAGTTGCACAAATGGAAAACTTTGAAAGTATCCTAAAAAGAAAAAAAGAAATTGATGCGCTTTACAGAAGTGAATTAAACGGAGTTGGAGATATTAAATTTCAGACCAATAATTCTAATTCAGATCCGAATTGTTGGTTATTTACTTTTCGAACAAAAAAAATGAGAGCATTGTTAGACCATCTTAATAAGAATGAAATTCAGTGTAGACCTTTTTGGACACCAATGAACAAACTTCCAATGTATAAGTATCTTACGTATATTACTAAAAATGATATTTCAAATAAAATATTTAAAGAATGTATTAGTATTCCTTCTTCTTCTAATTTAACAATAGAAGATCAATGTAAAGTGATTTCAGAAATTAAAAATTTTTATTAATAATGATGCTACCCAATATTTCCAAGTTTATTAAAAATTATGTAACCAAAAGAGAAAACAGCTTTTTTGAAAATGATTTAAAAAACAATAAAGATAAATTAACCAAAGAAATTAAAAGGAAATCAATTTTAGTAATTGGAGGTGCAGGTACAATAGGTTCCTCATACATCAAAGCAGCATTAAGATATCATCCCTCTGAATTAGTTGTTGTAGATACTAATGAAAATGGACTAACTGAACTAACACGAACATTACGAAGCGATTCAAATATAATTGTACCTGAGAGTTATTTGACGTATCCAATGTCATTCAATTCTGATGTTTTTTATAAAATGATCAAAAGTCATGGAGCTTTTGATATTGTGGCTAATTTTGCAGCGCACAAACATGTTAGGAGTGAAAAAGATTCGTTTTCTATTGAGGCCATGATTAAAAATAATGTTTTAGATGCTAAAAGATTATTAGATTACCTAAAGCGAAATAAGCCTTCTCATTTTTTCTGCGTTTCAACTGATAAGGCAGCTAATCCGGTAAACGTAATGGGAGGATCAAAGAAAATGATGGAGAATTTAATTATGTCATATTCTAAAGATTTTAAAATTACAACAGCTCGATTTGCAAATGTTGCGTTTTCAAATGGATCATTATTATATGGATATTTAGAAAGATTGCTTCAAAGACAACCAATTTCTTGCCCATCTGATGTAAAACGTTTTTTTGTGTCACCTGAAGAAAGTGGAGAGATTTGTTTATTAACAAGTATTTTAGGAAATAGTGGTGATATTTATTTCCCTAAGTTAAATCAAAATCAGCTAGTTAACTTTAAAACAATAACAGAAGATTTTTTTAATTATTTAAATAAAGAGATGAAGATTTGTGAAAGTGAAACTGAAGCAAAAAAAATAGCCATGCAACTGACAGAAAACTCCTCATATCCAGTCTATTTTTTCAAAACAGATACTAGTGGAGAAAAGTTATTTGAAGAGTTTTATACTTCTGATGATGAAGTTAATTTTAATCTATACGAATCGATAGGAGTTGTTACTAATTCATTTAAACCCTCCTTTTCTGAAATGGAAATTACAATTAATGAAATTGAAACTCTTTTCAAGGGAGAATCTTATAATAAAGAAGACATTATAAAAATAATGAACAAAATTTTACCTAATTTTAATCATATTGAGACAGGTAAAAGCTTAGATCAAAAAATGTAATTATGTATAATGTATTAAAAAGATGTTTTGATATTCTAGCTTCAGGAATTGCTATACTTATTTTAAGTCCTTTATTAATCCCAGTAATCATCGGGTTGAAATTGACAGGTGAAGGATATGTTTGGTATAAACAGGAACGTTTAGGGTATAAAAATAAACCATTCTTTATATGGAAATTTGCTACTATGCTCAAAAATAGCTCAAACATGCCTGGGGGTTATATTACTGTGAAAAAAGATCCAAGACTTACTCCAATGGGAAATTTCTTAAGAAAGTCTAAAATTAATGAATTACCACAGTTGTTCAATATTTTTTCAGGTAAAATGAGTGTAGTAGGACCAAGACCCGTTATGAAAGTTAGTTTTGAAGCATATCCAGATGATATTAAAAGAGTAATTTACAACGTTAAACCCGGACTAACTGGTGTTGGTTCTATTATATTTAGAGATGAAGAAGAATTAATAACAAAGGTTAAAAATTCAGGCGGAGATATTCATGAGTTTTATGTTAATAAAATATACCCCCATAAAGGAAATTTAGAAATATGGTATCAGCAAAATAAATCATTTATTTTAGATTTAAAACTTGTAGTTTTAACTGCTTGGGTAATTTTATTCCCAAATTCTAGACTTTATGAGAAATGGCTTAAAGATTTACCTAAAAGAAATTTTTAATTAATGAAATTTATATTTAAAACATATAATTAAACTAAAAATTAAACTTATTTTTTAATGAATCAAGTTATTAAAATATTATTTTTGTAAAATATTAATAATAGTAATGATTACAATAATTAAAAAATTATTTTCGATGAAATGTTTTTCAAAATTAAAAGTATTATTTGTTCTTTTAATATTTTTGATATCCTCTTGTGTTTCAAAGAAACAAGTTTTGTATATGCAAAACATAAATGCTATTGATATTACTGAAATAAGTTCTTCCGAATATACTTTTCAGGAAAACGATATTTTGAAAATAGATGTTACCTCCATCGAAATGAAAGCCTCTATTCCTTACAATAAAGTTTCACCTACCAATGGTATTGGAAATTCTCTGAATTTAATTCAACTCGATGGGTATTTAGTAACTAAGAAAAAAACTATTAATTTTCCTGTTTTAGGAGAAATTTCTGTTGAAGGAAAAACAACTACAGATCTAGAAAATTATTTAAAACAACGTTTAGAATCTGAAGGACATTTAATAAATTCTAATGTAACCGTTCGTTTACTGAATTCAAAGGTGACAATTTTAGGTGAGGTAAGAAACCCAGGTACCTTCACCTTTACAGAAAAAAATATGAGTTTACTTCAAGTTTTAGGCCTCGCAGGAGATTTAACCATTGATGGTAATAGACAAGACATCATACTTATCAGGGAAGCAGATGGAAAGAGAACTGTAGTAAACATAGATTTAACATCTGCCAATTGGTTATTGAGTCCATACCAAAATGTTCAGCCTAATGATGTACTTATAATTAATCCTAATTCAAAAAAAGTAAAAAGTGCTGGACTCATTGGTAATATTTCTACGGCATTAAGCATAGCCTCGATACTTTTGAGTACCATAATCTTGATACGATAATAAATACATGAATAACAAAATTGAAAATATATCAAATATTGAAAATGAAGACAGTTTCAATTTAAAAAATGAACTTTCTTATTTTCTATTTTTTTGGCCTTGGTTTACATTGACTATAATTTTGTCCTTGATAGGTTGTTACACTTATCTTCGCTATACACCTAATGTTTACTCTAGCTCTGCACAAGTTCAGATTACTAAATCAGATGCCTCTAGCTCTTTTTTAACTACAGAAGTTACTTCTTTGTTTGGATCAAGAGTTAATGTTGAAAATGATATATCTGTAATTACTTCAAACCATATTTTGAGACAGGTTGTTGAACAATTAAACCTTCAAACTATAATTACTACTGAAGGAATAATCAAGTCTAGTTTGTTGTTTGATGAAAAATTACCTTTCAAAATAGATTTTAAGAATCCAAATGAAATACAACAATGGACTTTGTCATTTTCTGATGAGTCAGCATTAATCACCAATGGAATTCTGAATTTTAAAATAAATAAAAACCAAACATTAGAAAATGATTATTTTACATTAACCATAAATGATGAAATATTTGATGTCAAAAAAAATTATATAATAACAAGAACTTCTCTTAAAAGTGCAACCGATTCATTGAAAAAAAGAATCGGAGCTAGACCAGCTTCAGATCGTGGTGAAATCATTAACTTATCAATATCAGGTACCAACAGAAGACGAAATGACGCGATTTTAAATTCTTTAATAGAGGTTATTATAAACGACAGAATTGCTGACCAACGTCAACTTAGCGGTGCTAGTATAAAATTTATTGAAAGTAGGTTGAAAACTTTAAAAAGTTCTATTGATTCCATTTCCGAAAAAACTATAAATTTTCAAATAAATAACAATGTATTTAATGAAGAAATACAAACCTCTAGTGCACTATCAAAAATTGTTAAAGAAAATGAAGCAGCTTTCAATTTGAAAATTCAATTAGAAATAGCAAATTCTCTTCTAAATCAACTTAAAAATCAAGATGATTTTGAAATTTTACCTGCTAATATTGGTATTTTAGATGAAAGTATCAATCAACAGATAGGAACTTATAACAATATGGTTATTGATCGAAATACTATATTAGTGAGTGCTACAAATAAGAGTCCTTTAGTTCTGCAAATTAATGAACAGTTAAAAAGACTCAAGAAAGCTAATCTTGAAGGGATTATGAGATATATTGAAAACCTTCGTGTTTCTCTTTCTAATTATCAAAAGATAAATAAAGAAAGTATGGATATCGCTTCTGGGTTACCGGAGAAAGCATATTCGATGAGAACCTTGGCTAGAGAATTTAAATTTGCGGAAGATTTATTAGTATTTTTATCTCAGCGAAAGGAAGAAGCCTCAATCAGTTATGTTTCTGTATTACCCAATTTAAAAGTTTTGAGTTATGGTGTTTCTAATAATACTCCTGTTAGTCCAAAAACTCAAATTATATATATGGGAGGACTGTTTGCTGGTTTAGTAATTCCTTTTGGGATTCTTTTTCTATTGAGACTTTTAGACACTAAAATTAATACTCGAGAAGATGTAGAAAAAGGCTTACCTGGTTTAAGTATATTGGGAGAGGTGCCTTTTGATGAAAACTATTCCTCTGAAAATGATGATCGAGGAATTGTCGCTGAATCTACTCGTGTTATTCGTTCGAGCATGAGTTTTTTACTCAATCAAAATAAACCTCAAGTGATTATTACTACCTCTACTATAAAAGGAGAAGGGAAATCATTTGTGTCCTATAATATTGCGCAAAGTTATAATGCATTGGGTAAAAAAGTAATTTTGATTGGAGCAGACTTGAGAAACCCACAGGTGCATACGCTTTTGGGTATTGAACGAGGAAATTTAGGGCTTTCTACCTTTTTAAATGATGTAAACTATAATGACTTAGACAAATTGATTGTAAAAGGTAAATCGATTGATGAAATTGATTATTTATTGTCTGGAGCTATTCCACCAAACCCATCAGAATTATTGATGCGTCCTCGCATGAAGGAATTACTAGAAATTCTAAAATCTAGTTATGATCTTATCATTATTGATACTGCACCATTATTATTAGTAAGTGATACCACACCATTATTGCCTTTATGTGACTTGGTTGTTTATGTATCTCGAGCTCAATACTCTGATAAGAATATATTTCCATTTATTAAAGAGATCCATGGCCGTGAAAATATGCCACCTTTTGGAATGGTATTGAACGGTCTCATTGCTTCTGCATCTTCAGGTTATGGTTATGGATATCGATACAGTTACAAATATCGATATAGCTATACCTACAAGTATAACTATGGTTATGGCTATGGGTATGGAAGAGACGAAGATTAAGAAGTCTAAGACCTACTATTTTGTTTATAAAAAAACCACCGTATTGCGGTGGTTTTTTTATGTGTTCTATTATTTATTTTATGATGAAAATAATTTTAATTGAAATTCTCGAATCGATTCCCATTGAATTCCTAGTTTTTTAGAAAGGCTTAGATTTGTTAGTTTTTTTAGGTCATTGACACTGTGAGCGTCAGTAGCCACAAAATCATATAACCCTTCCTTTAGTAATTTTTCTGCTTTTTGTTTTACTTCTGGCCCATATTGCCCCATAAGCGACAAGGCATTTAATTGAAAGTAAAACCCTTGGTTTTTTAAATTTTGGTATTCAGAGATGTCTTTAATCAAATGATACCGTTCTGGATGTGCCAATATTGGAGTAATATTTTTTTGACATAAACTAAAACAAGCCGATTTTAACATGGTGGTTTTTCCAAAAAAATTAATTTCTAATAAAATATAAGTATTATTTAAGAGTAATAATGGTGAAGCTTGCTCAAGATTTTTCATAAATACTTCATCTACCATATACTCAGCAGCATAGGAGTTGATTTTTACGGTATTTTCTGAATTTTCATCTTTTTTTAAAAGATCAAAAGCATTTTTTATCGTTTCTGGAGTATTTGGATACAACTCTT
>Ga0228614_1001118_pt1 | contig 12240 bp, 10 predicted proteins | sample 15DmetaG_FD_190531 | JGI IMG/M metagenome (GOLD analysis project Ga0228614, IMG submission 190531) | Seawater microbial communities from Monterey Bay, California, United States - 15D | ecosystem: Environmental > Aquatic > Marine > Coastal | place: USA: California | collected 2016-10-13
ACGTGATCAAGTAAAAACTGATATTCTTTGAGCGGGGCACGATAGGGCATGATCTCTCCTTTATTGCAGGCTTGGCATATAGAGCATTTCGCTTTATGGGCATTTTAAAACCTAAATGCCAGAGCGGAGGAAGCCACCGTTTGGGAAAACGCGGCGTCATAGTATGAAATCCATGCAAACCGAATTACTGCCGGTCACACCCTCGGCCATCGCGCGCGCCAGCCAAAGGCTGCGCGCGGGCGCACTTGTGGCATTTCCCACCGAAACGGTTTACGGCTTGGGCGCTGATGCCAGCAACACGCATGCAGTTGCCAATATTTTCGAAGCCAAGGGCCGGCCCAGCTTTAACCCCTTAATCGTGCATGTCAGCGATCTCGCTACCGCCAAACGCTATGCCGAGTGGAATGCGCAAGCTGAAAATCTTGCGCAGGCTTTTTGGCCGGGGCCGTTGACACTGGTTTTGCCGCGCCTTGAGGCCGCCTCTCTTTCTTCTTTGGTCACAGCGGGCGCCGCAACGGTTGCCATTCGTGTGCCGGCCCATCCCGTGGCACAGCGTTTGCTAAAACAGTTTGACGGAGCCATTGCGGCCCCCTCTGCCAACCCTGCGGGACAGATCAGCCCCACCCGCGCCGCGCATGTGATTGAAGGGTTGGGGAACATGGTTTCCGCAGTTTTGGATGCGGGGCCCTGCGATGTTGGTTTGGAAAGCACAATTGTTGGGATTGAGGATGCAGGATCAAAGCTGCGGTTGCTGCGCCCTGGCGGACTGGCGCGCGAAGACATTGAGCAGCATTTGGGCGCAGCTTTAGAAACCCATCAAACGCCGGGGCTTATATCGGCGCCGGGGCAATTGGCCTCTCATTATGCGCCAAAGGCGCGCCTGCGCCTGAACGCAACGGATTGGACTTTCGATGAAAAGCGGCTTGGGTTCGGCGATGTTGACTGCGACTTGAATTTATCCACTGGCAGAAACTTAACCGAAGCGGCCTGCAATCTGTTTCATTGCTTGCATCTTTTAGACGCAGGCCCCGCAACAACCATCGCCGTCTCGCCAATTCCCAATATCGGTTTGGGACAAGCGATTAATGATCGTTTGCAAAGAGCCGCCGCGCCGCGTTAATGCGCTTGGCTATGCGCGCCCGCCTTGAGTGGATAAAAGCCGCGCATCAATGCCGATCGAGTCAAGCGCCGCATGCCACATATTGCCATGCTCTTCCTGCAGGATTTTATCTTCATCCGCATCGGCCAAAAGCCAAGAATTGCGGGCTATTTCCGCATCAAGTTGGCCGGCACCCCATCCTGCATATCCCATGAACAAACTGGCCTGGTTTGGGGCTGTTTCCTGAGCCAAAGCCTCAATCACATCCCGCGTAGAGGTTAAGGCCAATTGCGCGCCCAGATGCTGGGTCGATTCGGCCGAGTGATAATCCCGCGAATGCAGCACGAAGCCACGATTGGCCTCTACTGGCCCACCACAAAGCACCGGAATATCCCGCTGCGCGCTGTTCTCAATTGAAAGCTGCTTGCATAGGCCGCCAAAAGAGGCTTGCGCCATTGGCTGGTTCAATATCAAGCCCATCGTGCCCTGCGCAGAATATGAACACAGGTAGATCACGCAATTGTCAAATCGCTTATCCCCCATCCCTGGCATGGCGATAAGCAATTTGCCCGTTAAATCCAAAGTTTGTGTAACACTCACCATTTAACCCAGTTTTCCCGCTTTTGCCGCAACGCGCAAAACACCCCGTCAACTTGCTGCACCATAATAGCTCGCCGTAACGTGACTTGGCAAATTCGATTTTTTCCTTCATGCACATCGTATGAAATACCTAAAACGATATGTACACTTGGCAAGAGCGTCTAAGGTTTTGACCGTTATATTGTGTTTTGCCTCGATTGCCCCCGCACAGGCAGAGGGGCTGCGCGATGCGACGTTGCGCCCAGGCTGGCTGGCCAATGATGGCAGCTATTACACCGCTTTAGATTTAACGCTCAGCAAAGGCTGGAAAACCTATTGGCGGGCCCCCGGCGAATACGGATACCCGCCCAAAATTGAATACAACGGATCGACAAACCTTCAAAAAGCCGAAACGATCTGGCCCGCGCCAATTGTCTTTGGCTCAGATAATATGAAGACCATTGGCTATTTAGAACACCTTGTCTTGCCGATCAAATTAACACCTATTGACGCCGCGCAACCGATTAAACTTGAGCTTTCTGCACAACTGGGCATTTGCCTGGATATTTGCGTGCCAATCTTCTTGTCCTTTAGCCAACAGCTGGACCCGTTGCAGCAAAGCGCTGATCCGGAAACCCTGCTTGCATTGGAACATCAGCCGGTCCCGCGTGCTCAGTCAAATCTGCAAAATTTAGACTGCACCTTCACACCCCATGAAGACGCAATTTTGATCACCATCGGCGCCGCGATCCCCTCATTGGGTGCGCATGAAACGCTGATTATAGAATATAAGCAGCAAAATCATTGGATAATAATGGAACCAACGCGGCGAGACGGCCCTATGCTGCACGCCTTGGGCTATCTGACAGATGACACCGGCGCTGCGCCCCTCAGCATTAGCCGACAAAAAATCCAGATCACGGTGATCGGCAGCCTGGGCGCTGCAGATCTTGGCGATTGCACCGCGCAACCCGGATAACCGGCTAAACCGAGCTTCGTCGCCGGTTGCCGCGCAGATAGCTGGCGAAAAACGCGACCGTGATCAACAAAATGGTTCCGCATAAAAACAGCAGCAAGGCCCCCAACATTGGTGGCAATTCATACAGAAATTGGGGGGTGTCGGGGATAAACGCAGGTAATTTTTGCCCCTGAAAGGTGGCCCCCATCGTGAGCCCAAACCAAACCACAATCAGCGCAGTTAGGCCTTGCAAGGCCCGCTTCAAACCCAAAGCGCGCCCTGAGATACCGCGCCAAAGCGATCCAAAATGCCGTTTGACATCATGCTGAACAGCGATCAAAGCTGGCACAACCAGCAAAACCAATACCATACCAAAGCCAAGCCCGTAGACCAATGTAATCACCGTGGGCTTCAGAAACTGCGCTTGTGAAGATCGCTCATACAGCAGCGGCGACAGACCCAATACCGTGGTCAATGTTGTCAACATAACCGGCCGCAGCCGGTCTGCAGCCCCATCAATCACGGAAGGAATAAGCCCGCGGTCTTTTGCGTATTCATCGATTGAGGTTATTAAAACGATGGAATCATTAATAATAATACCCGTCATACCAAGCAGGCCAACCACGCTGAACATCGAGAGCGGCACATCCCAAACATAATGCCCATAAATCGTACCAACCAACCCGAACGGAATGATCGACATCACCACGATCGGCCGTGTCCAGCTGGAAAATATCCAGGTCAAGACAAGGTAGATCCCCGTAAGGCAAAGGATCAACCCGGTACGCGCATCATTTAAAAACTGTTCTTCTTGCTCGGCCAAGCCCGACAGGCGCCATTCCACTTGGCGCAAGCCGGCAATCTCTGGCAAAATCTCTGCCTCTAAGCTGCTCATAACGTCCTGTGCATCGGCGGGGTTGTCTTCTGAAATATCCCCCGTCACCGACACCAAGCGAATGCCGTTTTCACGGCGAACCGTTGAAAAGCCCGATCGGCGCACCACGCTGACAATATCCGCCAAAGGCACATAAGCGCCGCTGCTTGCACGCAATTGCATGCGTTCGATAAAATCTGCGGTAAGCTCGTTTTCGGGCAGCTCGACGCGTATCGTGGCGCTGCGTGGACCCATCGGATAACTTGCCGCCTCAATCCCATTGAGCCGCCCGCGCATCACTTGCCCAAGGCCATCAATGGTAAAGCCCAACGCTTGCCCCTGCGGTGTCAGTTCCAAAATCAGCTCTTCTTTATCGTAGGACAAATCATCCTCGACAGCAGAGACCGCCGGAAACCGCAGCAGCGCGGTTTTCAAATCTTCAGCGGCTGATTTTAATGTGTCCGCATCCGCTCCGTAAAACTGAACATCCAGCGCATCCCCCCCGGGACCAGAGCGCCACCCGCGAAACGACACCTCTTCCACCAAAGGATGCTGGCGCACCTTATCCTGAAGCTCGCCCACGAAGGCAAAGCTTGAATAAGAGCGCAAGTCAGGATCGATCAACTCGATTGAAATGCCCCCAAGCTGATCCGGCGTTTTGGTATCCGCGCTGGCGAGCGGATAGCCCGAATTGGCGCCGATTTGCGACACAACATAGGCCAGATGGTTAAGCCCGTGGCGCTCTTCATATTCGCGCCCAAGCTCCTCCGTGGCGCGCTGCATCTCGCGCATCATGGCCAAAGAATCTTCGCGCGATGCCGACGATACCATCGAAAAATTACCACTGACCGAAGAGCGCTCTGGCGCATTGAAAAACCGCCATTTTACCTCGCCTGAAAGAAACAGAGTAATCTGCGAGGCCAGCAACACAACCGCGCCCGCCAGAATAGCATAGCGCGCCTTTAAAACCAAAGCCATGAGCCGGCGAAACAGGTGTTCGCGCACCCATTCAAACCCCTTATTCACAACTCGGCTGGGCAGGTCATACCAATGTTGCTTATCGCCATGCTTTAAGGAATGCGCCATATGGTTGGGTAAGATCAAAAAACACTCGACGAACGAGGCTGCGAGCACGACCGCGACCGTAAAGGGTATATCAGCGATCAGGTCTCCAAACCGGCCTCCCACCACAACCAGCCCAAAAAACGCAATAATCGTGGTGGTGGTTGCGGCAAAGACCGGCAAGGCCATGCGGCGAGCTGCGGTTTCTGCCGCGGCCACGGCGCCCAAGCCTTTACGGGCCTGTTGATCCGCATGTTCGCCAACCACGATCGCATCATCCACAACGATGCCAAGCGTGATGATCAGCGCAAACAGCGAAATCATATTAATCGTGATCCCCGCAGCATACATCATCGCCAAAGCGGCCAGCATCGCGGTAGGAATGCCGGCCGCCACCCAAAAGGCGGTGCGCGCATTCAAAAACAAAAACAACAGGATCAAAACCAAACCAAGACCGCTTAGCCCGTTTTCCAGAAGAATTTTCAAACGTCCAGATATGTAATCTGCACGCGCTCTGATAAGTTCGATCTGCGCCCCTTCTGGCAGGGTTAACGCCAGCCGGTCCGATATTCTTTGAACCGTCTCTTGAATATCGATTGCATCGCCTTTTTCAGACCGGTCAACGCGGATTGAAATCGCCTGATTTGAGCCAACAAAATACCCAAGCTCGCGATCGGTGCCTTCCACCCGCACCTCTGCAACATCGCCGATCACAAGTTTTGACCCATCCGGATTTACCCGTAAAACGACATTTCCAATATCGGCGGCTGTGCGCTTCTCAACGCCGGTGCGCACACGCGCATTCGCGCCGGCTACATCGCCAGCCGGATCGGCATTGACCTCCCCTGCAACCGCCGCGGCGATCTGCGCCATTGTAACATCAAAGGCGATCAAATTGATCGAGGGCACTTCAATCATCGTTTGCGGTGCCGCGATCCCACGGATGGTTGTGCGCGTGACGCCTTCGGCAAATAAACGCAACACCAACTCATCGGCAAACAACGCCAATTGATCGATCTCTAACGGGCCAGAAATGATTAAATCGGTAACGCGATCGCGCCATGAGCCGCGGCGAACCTTCGGATCATCCGCTTCTTCGGGCAATGTATTGATCTGGTCTAAAACGGTTTCAACATCGCCCGAGGCGCGCGCCATGTCCCAACCGGGTTCAAATTCCAAACTGATGCTGGCGCGCCCTTCGCGTGACAGGCTGCTGGCCTCGGTCACGCCTTCAATCGACAAAAGTGCAGGCTCTAAAATCTGCACAATCCCATCGTCAACATCTTCGGCACCAGCGCCTTGCCACCTGACATCCACAGCAATGTTGTCAACGATGACATCGGGAAAAAATTGCGATCGCATCCGCGGCATGCTGACCAAGCCAGCCACGATCAAAATCACCAATAAAAGATTCGCAGCAGTTTTATGCCGCGTGAAATAGGACAGAATGCCCCCCGCGGCTTTGGGAAGATCGCGCACCATCTTTAGCCTCCCATCCTGCTTTCAATCCGCTCAACCACCTGCGCGGGTACTTTTTCTTGCTGTAATTGGGTTAAAATGCGCTTCTTGGCATCGGCCGGGATATAACCATTGCCCTCAATATAGGCCATAAGTTTGGCCCGTCGGTCAGAGGTTAACTCAACCAAGGCTGGCTCTTCTATTTGCGTACCATCGGCGGCGCGCAGGGGCTTAACTTTGATACCTGCGCCCAGAACCGGGCTGCGCTGTGCAACAACCTCGCGCCCGGATAAAGCCCGGGAACGGACAAGAACATCATCGCCCTGACGGCGCAGCACCCGCACTTCAAGCGAGTCAAGACGGTCATCCTCTTCCAAAACAAGAACGCGCCCGGCCGCATCCACCGCAGAGGCAGGTAACCTAATCACATAGGGCAATTCTGGCTCTTCCACTTCAATGGTCACAAAATCGCCGGGTTTTAAACCGCGCGGATCGGAGAGCGTGGCAAACACCACACGACCGGTTAGCCCATCACCCACCGACCCGCTATCGCGGCTCAACACGGCTTTTGACGTAAGATCACCCCCAGAGCTGCTTAAAGAAACCAAAACCGGCGCGGCCAGCAAGCGCCCAGCATCATCAATCAAGCGCGCATATTGCGCGGTCGAGATGCGAAACGCCACTTCGAGCCGGCCGGGATCAATTAAACTACCCAATTTTTCATTCGGGCTGACCAACCCACCTTGCACAAGGCGAATCCCACTCAATGTACCGGGAAACTCGGCGAATAAACTGGTATCTTGCAAACGCCTTTGGGCGTCTTCCAGCATCAATTGGGCCCGCGCAAGCCGTGTGGTGGCTTGGTCGCGGCGCAACTCGGCTTGATCCAGCGCGCTGCGGCGGCTTAACACCGCTTGACCCGCTGATGAACTGGCAATTTCGGCCGATTCAACGGCAGATGCAGTGCCCACGCCGCGCTGTTTCAAATCGGCCTGACGCTCAAAAGCGCGACGGCGTAGATCGGCCTGATCAACGGCCGCAGTCAGTTCATCTTGCACCAAACCCAATGCCCTAAGCGCCTGATCCGCTTCAATCCGCGCATCCTGCAAATCGGCCTCAGCCCGCGCCAATTCAGAGCGGGCATTCGCTTCATCCAGCCGCAGCAATAGCTCGCCCGCCTGCACCTGACCGCCCTCAACGAAATTATCCGATACATAGGCAACTTGCCCAGCCGTACCCAGCCGAAGATCCAAAGTACGGCGGCTTTGAATTTCACCAAACGCGCTTAACATAGGCGTTTCGGTTTTCGCTTCGGCCGCGACCACGTTCACAGCAAAAACGCGCTCGCGCTGCTTGGCCTTGCGCGCCGGTTTTGACATGCGCTCATCCAGCGCCGTAGACACCATCTGCCCCGCATAGGCGATCAACCCAAGGCTAATGGATAACAACAAAAGGCCAATCAAACTTTTTCGAAAAAATCGCATCGTGGTTCCACAGCTTTCAAGAAGTTATCTGTTAAATAGGGTGACATTCCGCCGCGCCAAGGCCTGAAAACATAACCAATCATGCTGGGTCTCGTTTTTCGTCTTACGCAAATCAATTGTGGCGGTCATTTTTGAAGCCAATTTCTCACCCTGCAGGGCATGTCCGAGCTTAACAAAGCACGCGTCTCAAATTTGGCAGTATGAGCTTTTGCTATTTACGGCGCAAATGTTCATCAAGCCTTGGCATAATTTCAACGAAATTGCAGGGGCGATGTCGAAAATCGAGCTGCTTTGCCAAAATTTCATCCCACGCATCGCGGCAAGCGCCGGGGCTTCCCGGCAGAGCAAATAAATAGGTTCCGCCCGACACGCCTGCTGTTGCGCGGCTTTGCACAGCCGATGTGCCAATCTTTTGCATACTGATCATCGTGAACACGGTGCCAAAAGCCTGAATTTCTTTTTCATACACATCTTTATGCGCCTCAACCGTCACGTCGCGGCCGGTTAACCCTGTTCCACCGGTTGAAATCACCACATCCACATCCTCGCGCGCGATCCAAGCGCGCAGCTGCGCTGCGATTTGATCGCGCTCATCGCATAGGATCATGCGATCTGCCAAATGATGGCCGGCCTCGCGCAGCCGATCCACCAAGGTTTGGCCGGATTTATCCGTTTCAAGGCTGCGGCTATCTGAAACTGTCAGCACTGCGATGCGCACAGGGATAAACGTTGCGGTGTTATCAATTCGGCTCATTCCAGTTCCAACCTCTTTTTAAGCGTCAAAAGATCTTTCCACGCTGATTTTTTCGCCGATGGCATGCGCAGTAAATATCCAGGAGACAGCATGGGAAGCAGCGGAATACCCTCGAACTCAAACCATTGTCCGCGCAGATCGGTGAGGTTGGATTTGCCCAAAAGCGCATCGCAAGCAATCCCCCCCATCAAAACCAAAGTTTTCGGAGCTGCCAAAACGATGTGCCGGCACATAAACGGTGCCATCATCGCTATCTCGGCAGGGCTGGGGCGCCGGCTTTGCGGCGGTCGCCAAGGCAAAAATGGCGCAAGGTAAACGTTAGATGGCGTTGCCGCCGATGGCCGCGATAGGCCTATCGCCCCAAGCATTTTATCTAATAGCTGCCCGGGTGGCCCCAAAAAAGGCTTTCCGTGTAGATCGTCTTCGCGTCCAGGAACATCCCCTATAATCATCACATCACATCCGGTTTGGCCCTCACCAAAAACAAGATTTCGCGCGCCTTTTCGCAAATCACAAAGCTCAAACCCACCAATCGCGGCGGCCAACTCCTCCAAAGTCTGCGATTGCTCTGCCAGCCCCCGCGCAACCGCAACCGAGTCAATGGCTGGCACTTGTGGCGCAGCGGGCGGTTTCGCAACGCTTGGCATAATTTTCGGCGCTTTGACAGGCGCCGGATCCAATGCAAAGCGATCTACGGGCTGCTCTTGGATGGCCTCAGTGGCGCCAAGGTCAACCTGCCACTCAAGTAAGGCGCGTGCATTATGCCAGTCTAACTGCGATTCCATAAAGCCTATGCTAGCCGGTTCCCCGCGCGAGGAAAAGCCAGTGCGGATCGCGCAGCCCATCAAGGCAGGCGAATTGAAAAATTTTCACACCAAGCCTTGTGCGATGGCGCCGCTCTGAGTATGAGGCCTGAACTAAGCGGGGTTGTGCAATGGCGTTCAAGCATAGGCATCTGTTGGGAATTGAGCCCCTTGCACCAGAGGCTATTCGCGAGATTCTGGATCTTTCAGACAGTTATGTGGATCTCAACCGTCGGCCAAACAAACATTCAGATGTGTTGGCCGGACGCACGCAAGTGAATATGTTTTTTGAGAACTCCACCCGCACGCAAGCCTCTTTTGAACTGGCTGGAAAAAGATTGGGCGCCGATGTGATGAACATGTCCATGCAGGCCAGCTCGATCAAAAAGGGCGAAACACTGATTGATACGGCGATGACGTTGAACGCGATGCATCCCGATCTTTTGGTGGTGCGTCACCCGCATTCAGGTGCGGTTGATCTCCTGGCCCAAAAGGTGAATTGCAGCGTGTTAAACGCCGGTGATGGACGCCATGAACACCCAACCCAAGCGCTGCTAGATGCTTTGACAATCCAGCGGGCGAAGGGCCGCTTGCACCGTTTAAGCATCGCAATTTGCGGTGATATTGCGCATTCCCGCGTCGCCCGTTCAAACATAATTCTATTGGGGAAAATGGAAAACCGCATTCGATTGATTGCGCCGCCAACGCTGATGCCCTCCGGAATCGATGCCTTTGGCTGCGAGATCTTTGAAGATATGCAAGAAGGTTTAAAAGACGTAGATGTTGTGATGATGCTGCGCTTGCAACGCGAACGCATGGATGGCGGGTTTATCCCCTCGGAACGTGAATATTATCACCGCTATGGTTTGGATGAGGCAAAGCTGCGCGCGGCCAAACCTGACGCGATTGTAATGCATCCCGGACCGATGAATCGCGGCGTCGAAATTGACGGCGAAATTGCCGATGATATCAATCGCTCGGTGATCCAAGAGCAAGTGGAAATGGGAGTGGCCGTGCGCATGGCCACAATGGATCTTTTGGCGCGCAATCAGCGCGTGATGAAAGAGCGCCATGACTGATGTTTTTAAAGGCCGCGTCCTGACACCAAGGCGCGCATTGAACGGCAACACGGCGACAAATCAAAAGCGAGGTCTTGCATGCGCCTTTTGTTAAAAAACGCCCATTTGGTTGATCCCGAGCAGGGTGAAACCCGCATCGGCCAAATTTTCATTGAAAATGGCATAATTAGCAGCTTTGAAAACCAAGCAGCCGAGCGCGTTATTGAATGTAACGGCAAATATCTTGCCCCCGGCTTGGTGGATATCGGGGTAAAAATTTGCGAGCCGGGCGAACGCCATAAAGAAAGCTTCAAATCAGCCGGTCAGGCAGCTGCCGCGGGCGGCGTGACAACCATCATCACCCGCCCCGATACATTGCCCGCGATCGATACCCCCGAAACGCTCGAATTCACGCGCAGGCGGGCCAATTTGGACGCCCCTATCAATGTTTTGCCAATGGCCGCCCTGACCAAAGGCCGGCAGGGCCGTGAAATGACTGAAATTGGGTTTTTATTAGATGCAGGCGCAGTGGCCTTCACAGATTGCGATCATGTGGTCAGCGATAATAAGGTGTTTTCACGCGCGCTTAGCTATGCCCGTTCGCTTGGCGCCCTGATCATCGCGCATCCGCAAGATCCGGGATTGTCAAAAGGCGCGGCGGCAACCTCGGGCAAATTTGCCTCGCTGCGCGGGCTTCCAGCCGTATCCGCAATCGCAGAGCGTATGGGTCTTGATCGTGATATTGCCCTTCTGGAAATGACGGGGGCGAAATATCATGCTGATCAAATCACCACAGCGCGCGCTTTGCCGGCCTTGCAGCGCGCCAAAACTAACGGCCTTGATATCACCGCAGGCACGTCGATCCATCACCTGACGCTAAACGAACTGGACGTGGCGGATTACAGAACCTTTTTCAAAGTCAAACCACCCTTGCGTTCCGAAGAAGATCGACACGCCATTATTGAGGCGCTGCAAAGCGGCCTGATTGATACGATCAGCTCGATGCACACCCCGCAAGATGAAGAAAGCAAACGTTTGCCGTTTGAAGAAGCCGCCTCGGGCGCTGTGGGGCTTGAAACACTGCTGCCCGCGGCATTGCGCCTGTTTCATTCGGGCGAAATGGATTTGCCTGGTTTGTTTCGCGCGCTGGCGCTGAACCCCGCCAAAAGGCTGGGCCTGCCCTGCGGGCGTTTGGCAATCGGGGCGCCGGCTGATCTGGTTTTATTTGATGCCAATCAGCCCTTTGTTTTGGACCGGGCAACATTAAAGTCAAAATCCAAAAACACCCCCTTTGATGGCGCACGTTTACAAGGCCGCATTTTAGCCAGCTTTGTGGCGGGAAAACAGGTGTTTGGACAATGATCATGCCAGCGCTCTCTGTCAATTTAAGCGAACTCATCTTTTGGACCGGACTTTCGTATTTTATCGGCAGTATTCCCTTTGGCTTGCTGCTTGCAAAAGCCATGGGCTTGGGCAATCTGCGCAATATTGGCTCGGGCAATATAGGTGCTACCAATGTCCTGCGCACTGGCAACAAAAAAGCCGCGGCCTTAACGCTGGCCTTAGATGCTGCAAAAGGGGCTTTCGCGGTTGCGCTGGCGCTGTCCTATTCAGGGGAAGCCAGCGCGCAGATTGCGGCAATAAGCGCCCTTTTAGGACATTGCTACCCGGTTTGGCTGCGATTTCAGGGCGGCAAAGGCGTGGCAACGCTTTTGGGCGTGTATTATGCGCTGTTCTGGCCATTGGGGCTTGCCGCTTGCGCCACATGGTTGGCCGCCGCAGCGCTGTTTCGATTTTCTTCCTTGGCGGCTTTAATCGCAACGGCCAGTGCGCCTATTTGGGCGCTTTTGTTGGGCTATCCAACCATGCTGGTTCTGTGCGTGAGCTTGGCAATCTTGGTGTTTTGGCGCCATAGATCGAATATTCTGCGGCTCTCTAAAGGCCAAGAAACAAAAATTGGTGCTAAAAATTAAACCGGATGCTTCTTCAAAAAACTTTGTATATGCGCTGCGGTTGCTTTTGCATGCGTGATCGGTGCCATATGGCCAGCCCCTTCTAACGTTTTCACAAGGCTGCGAGGCAAGCGGGCTTGTAAAGATGATATAACCGCT
>Ga0228614_1001129_pt1 | contig 12136 bp, 9 predicted proteins | sample 15DmetaG_FD_190531 | JGI IMG/M metagenome (GOLD analysis project Ga0228614, IMG submission 190531) | Seawater microbial communities from Monterey Bay, California, United States - 15D | ecosystem: Environmental > Aquatic > Marine > Coastal | place: USA: California | collected 2016-10-13
TGAGGAACTCTTCAGGAGCAATTGCCTCTACTTTGACTTGGGATGTATCACGATACACACGCAGCTCACCGCTGGAGATACCGTACTCATCCTCAACGATCTCTTCGATCTCTACGTTGTCTTGGGCAAGCAATGCGTCCAGCTCATCCTCAGTCAAGTCTTCTACCGCTTCGATGTGGCTCTCAGACTGCTTAGACCAGTAGACCTTACAGATACCAGCACGAGCTATGAGACCATCATGTATGACTGTCTGCATTGTCTCAAAGAGGTTGTTCTGACGGTGGAGCACATAGTCTGTGTACTCAGTGCATACTTCAGCCATTGCAACGTCTTCGGCACCTTGCGGAGTAAAGCGGAGGGTCTTGTTGCCTGTGCTGAATGTCTCCAGAAGTGCAGCCTTCATGCTCTCTACGGCATCATACACATCTTGGCTGACATACTTGCTGTTACCATCGTGCGCTGGGCGTGGAAGCGATGCGCTGTAGTAGTCCATCACCTTGCGGCGCTCTTTTGATAACTCGCTGTCGTAGTAGCCAATAGATCGGCGGAGGTTGGTGTCTACGATTGATACGATCTTTTCGTCATCAATGGCTTTGTATTCTTCTTTTGATTTCATGTCTAAACCATCTCAATGTAATAATCATCGACTGCCTCTATTGGCTCCCAAGCACCCTCATGTATGTGGTTTGCTAGGGCCAAAGACATTACGCAGTCATCGAAACACCCGGCTTCAGCTTCCATGCCACCGCTTTGGGTGACGATGTAAGTAAGCATCTCTCGGATAGTGACCTTATCGTTGAGTTCGATTGTTCCCTCTCGAACTGAGGCCCTGAGTTCATCAATTATCAGGGGTTTTGTCTTGGCAGTGGTAGTGAAGCCCAACTTAATGGTCTCTTTGTCTGTCAACTTGTCTACCTGCACTTCTGTGTAGAAGTTGGGGTAGGCCATGTCTTTACCAAGACGGGTACACGTTAAGATACCGTGACTGTTGTTCTCCACGATGATGTAGGCAAAGTTAAAGAACTCGCCTAGCTTGTAGAGTACCTCAGCAAAGTAATCTGGATGAACTTGGGCACGATAGGTCGCAACCTGTCGTTTCTTACTGTCTAATACTTGAGCGACTGAGAAGTCACCGCCTCTGACACCCATGGCGACATCAGCACCGATTGTGTACTGTTCACCGGGGTCAAGTGTGCGATAGAGCGTCAGTTCTCCTCTGACATTCTCAAGCCAGTCATCACCTTCCAGCGCAAGCCTTTGCTTAGGCTCTGCGGCTTCTGCTAGACTTTCCTGTAGACCCTCTGGGTTAAACACAGGACGCCCAGTTGTCAGGAAGGCTTCTTCTGGCTCGGCTGGATATTCTTGTCGAAAGAGGTCGATGCCGTTCTGTGCAACCTTGCGGCGTCTGAACATGAGTTGCTCATCGTCTAGGTCGTACTTCTCACACAGCTCTTCTTCCTCTGGGGACCGCTCGAAGTTCTCAGGTACAGGCTCCCGATACTCAGGATCAATGTACCAAGGGATAAACACTGGCACATAGCCATTGGTCCCTTCGACTGCACCTTTCCATAGGTCATAGAAGATACCAGTGACACCATTGGCCGTGCTTTCGACAAAGATGGCAGTGCCCTTCTTGTTGGGTACAGCCTGTGTCATCCCGTTCCAGTTCTCCAGAGCGGTAGACTTCTGCCAGAAGGCAAGCTCAGAGGCGTGGACATGAGTGAGGGTCTCACCACGGCCAATGCTTTCACCACCAGCTGTCGCAACAACAAACGAGCTGTCTAGGACATCAAACGTAAGTTCCCGGCGAGAGCTGTACTTAGTGTGAGGCTTGAGTAACTCAGGGCAATTCTCGTGGTATCTCTTGGTCATGTCGAAGAGGGCACGGGTACTGTCGGAGTGGTGTGTGACAACCATAGCCTTGCAGGCTTTACGCTGGGACACGTTAAAGTACAGATAGCCGCCAACGTAGGTCGATAGACCCTGCTGTCGGGCCTTCAAGATGATGATGCGTACCTTGCCTTCAGTCTCCATTTGGTCCTCTACGGCCTTCTGGAGAATGCGCTGGGCTGGCTTCAAGTTGAGTGACTTGATGTCACCGTCCTTGGTTCTGATCTTGAGGGCTGACTTACTGTAAAAGTCAAAGTCATCGTATAGTTTGCGGCGTACTACTTTAAGTCTCTTGTCCATCTTCGGCTTGCTCATCCTCTGGAGTGACTACTAAGAGCGACTCCAAAAATGCCTCGGCTTTACCGATAGTGACTTCGCTCTTTGCGGCAGGCTTAGTCTTGGTGAAGTCCAAGACCATTCGTGCTGCTGTTAGGCGGTCCCGGTTTTGCCCCGGTTCACGCATGATTTCTACTGCTGCCTTGAGTGCCTCAATGGCATATACGTCATCAATGTCATTCTCTTTGGCCATGATTGCTACGATCCTTTCAGCATCTGCTTTTGCCTGTTTCCTGATCGGCGTGATCATTTCGAGGGTGTAGCCATCAGGTGTTCCCTGTGGCCGACCTGCGTTCTTACGCTTTTTTGTTGACCACTGCTTTCTTAGCGCCCTTCCCTCTTCGGTTTTCATTAGGTTTGTGAAGTAGTTGTTTTCTTTTGGAGTCGCCCTGTTCGGGTAGGTCAACTCTTTCTTCGGTGCCTTTTTTCTTGGTACTTTGGGCACTGGCATCTGCTACTCCTACTAATGTTCCAATGATCTTGAGGGTCGTTGGGCAGGACTTGCAGAACACAGGGGCTGGGAGTGCCGCTGCCATCTCTGCGAGTACCTTGTCTTTGTCAGAACTACTGAGGCTAGACGCCTTTATAGCTTCGATGCCCTGTAAGAAGGGCACCAAGTCAAATGCTGTCTTATTCACGATTTACTTCCTTGGTCTTTTGTTGCTGGTCAACACGGTCCAAGTAAGGCTGTAGGTATTTCTTGGACAAACTAGGCTTCATTAAGTTTACTTTTGCTCGACTAATGATGGCCTTTAGGTCAGCAACGGGGTCTTTGCCTAAGTTCAGCGCCATGCTGTCGAAAGCATCACCTAAAGTGGCACGATCTTCAGCTAGAATGGACGTATCGTTGTCCATCTTGTCCCGAAGAGTTGCCAGATAGGCTTGGTTGCTGTTTTTGCCAAGCTGCCGTTCTATTGGGAGCTGTGGTTGAGCTGGTGTAGCTGGCTGTGTAGGTTGAGGGTCATTTGCGTAGACATCAGCCAGCTCGGTTTTAACCTTACCTATAACAGATGTGAGAACACCGGCTCTTGTGGGCCTGCCAGACTGCCGTGAACTACGGAACTCTGCAATATCATCTAAAATATCCTGTTTACCCGCTTGCTGTGCTTTTGCTTCAATAGCATCTAGCGCAGCATTGATCTCAGCTTCAATCTTTTGCGTCTGGAAAGGAGCCTCTCGGCCTGCCGCCTTGTTAAGCTCACGGTATCCTTCGTGCATCTTTCCATTGGGACTATTAGGACTCGGAGTATCGCCGTTAGCGTACTGCTGGGCATACTGAGCTTGCAACCTTAGTTTGGCCTGTTCTGCCTGCTGTTTCTTCAGCGCAACTTCAGCAGCCTTACGATCTTTAGCTTCTTGCTTTAAATCACGAGCTGCTGGTGCTGTGGGATCAGCAAGACCATCGCCTTTGCGGTTCTTTTTGACGAAACGGTTGACCTTGGACCTGCGTCCAGTGACTGCATCGATGGCACGACCACCAACCACGAGGGGTATCTGTGCTGCTAACGAGGAGCCACCAGTTGCTAAGGCTGCACCAGTGTTGATGTTGCCTGCTACCATACCAGCTGGATTATAGTCTCTGCCAATAGAGGGCAGTGGGTTAAACATATCGGTGAACTTAGACACACCGCCTTTGAGGCCACCCGCATATACCTCTGTGAGGACGTTGGAGCGGCGGAAGGTGTTAAGGAGTGCCTGCCCTTCTTTCGTGTTACCAAAGCGATCTTGCATGAAGTCGAAGTTTTCTTTGGTTACTGTAGTGCCAACTTTGCCTTTGGATTGACGTATTGCCTGCTTAAAGAAAGCCTTGTCCTCTGGACTTAGCGCCTTGATCTGGCCCTTCTCTGTCAAAGAGATTACTTGAGCTTCTAAGTCTTTCAGCAAGACATCACGGGCTCCTTGAAGAGTTTGGTCGGCACCTTTCTTGGAGCTGGAGTCAATATCCTTGAGGTTGTAGCCATTCTCATCAGCAACACGCTGCAACAATGCAGACACATCAGATGCAGCTTGGGTTGTCTCAGGGTCTAGGTCTTCTTTTGGCTTAAAGACGATCTCGCCTGTCTTTGTCACTGTGTTTACAACAGAGCTGATACCTTTGGATGCAGTGCCTCCAATAAGGGCAGCATCGCCCATGCGCTCAAGAACTTCCTGCGGTACATACTCGCCACCTTGGACAGCAGTACCACCAATTACCAAGCCCTCTTGTACGCCTTCTTGTACGCCTTCTCGTAGGAACTTCAGTGTAGCACCACCGCCCTTGAGAGGCGTAAGTTCTACAATTCCAGAGGCTACAGCAGACGCAAGGTCTGTGGCTGTGGCAGTGGGATCAAGGCCCTGTTCTTCCTTCTCGGCACGGTTGGCACCAAGGGCGTTAGTCACGCCATAGGCAGTACCACCAACAGCAAGGCCTGTACCAATGATGGGGGCAGAGGTTGCTGCAAGCCCAGCGCCGATAGATGCGGCTGCACCACCAGCGACCTGTGGGGCTGCTTCAGCAACACCATAGGCAAGGGATTTACCAGCGTTGGAAAAGTCGCCTTCGCGGAGGTTGCTAATGATGCCATCTGCACCTTCTGGGCGCTGGTAGTTGGATGCAGCCATCTCAGCTTCGTTGCGCTGGGCCATCTCTTGACCGTAGTTCTCAACGGACTCGAAGCCTGTAAGCTCACCAGCTGACTGGATACCTTTGCCGACCATGGCCCCAGCTTGGTCTACACCATAGCTGACTGCACCGGAGAGCGAGGTGTCTACCTCTGCATCTGCTTGTGTAGGTGCTGTCTGTTGTTGAGAGCCTTGTAGCTTTCGGATTTCGTTAGCCAACAACTGAGCTGATTGTGTGTCACCAGCCTTATCTGCGGCCAGTAGCGCACGGCTTAACTGTTCGATGTCAGCCATGGCTAACTACCTCTCTTACTAATTGTACTTGTCTAAAACTGCTTGGACATCAGCACTTGGTGTGTAGGTTCCAGAAGATGTGTTGAACTCATTGGACCTTTGTCCGACTGGCAACTCTTCGCCACCGCTTAGGCGGTTCTGAACTCTTTGTAGTGCAGCCATCCGCTCATTGATCCAGTCTTCCCATACTTGCTCATCTTGTAAGTTGGTTGGGGCTGGTGACAGAAACAACTTCATCTCTGCGTTTGAGATTGCACCTTTGGTTTCGGCAACACGAAGTAAAGCATCATCAACACGCAACCTACTTAGGATCATTCTGCGGTTAGCATCAGGATCACCAGTAAAGTTGTCGAAGATGCCTTTGAATATACCACCGATGCCAGTCAGGTTGCCACCAGACGCACGGCTTTCAGCAATGGCATCAAGGCCACGTTGCATACCATACATAGCGTCATTTACAGCCTGAAGTGATGCTGCATTCTTAGCTGCGGCTTTGCCTGCGGCTTTGCTACCAGTACCTCTAGCCCGAAGCTCTGCAATGCGTGTTGCTTCTGCCTTATTGTAAGCGTCAACTTCAGCCTTGCGGTTGGCATCCTGTATGGAACCATACTCACGAGTAGCTGAACCCAGACCATCGCCTTGGAGAGCACCAGAGTACATAGCGCCACCAATGCGTATGAGGCTCTCACCGCGTGGTATCATGCCTAGAGCGGAACCACGGGCATTGGCTGTCATGTTACCTGCGCCTCTTGATAGGGCTGGTGTACGAGTGGCAGTTGAGCTTTTGGTGCCTAAGACTGGCGCAGCATTAGTCTGTGTGTTTGCAGCAGTAGTAGGGGTTGGAGTGGTAGTGTTGATGAGCACTGGGCTCTTAGAGTTCTGAGCTTCCAGAGTTGCGAAGTCTACAGGAGCCTGTCCCATAGGGATTGGCTCGTTAGCAGCTGTAGGCAAAACACCAGCATTCTGTACTGTGTTCTTACGGCGCTCTAGCTCTGCAAGGGCTCTTGCGTCACCAGATGCTGCTTGCTGTTGCAACACACCTTGGTCAATGCCTTCTCTGGCTGCTTGTGTACGCTGCTCCATTGCACTGTCGAAACGCTCAATGCCTGAGAAGTCAGCACCAAGTCCGGGGAACTCAGCGCCTGCTGGTACATCAGCGGGGTTCTGTGCCATCCTCTGAAAGTCCTGTGGGCTCATGTCAGCGTAGGATGTTGGGGCATCTGCTGGGTTAGCAACAGGTGCTGCAATAACACCTTCGCCGGGAACACGGGGCGTGAGGACTGGTGCTGGAGCAGTAGCAACAGTTGGACCAGTGTCCATGCGTGGGCCAGACTCTAAGTTCTCAAGAATTGGTGGCTGTGGTTTGTCTAGGATTGACTGAAGGTACTGCTCTGGGGTCATCCCCATGCTGGCAGCAACTTCAACTACGTTTGGGTCTTCTAGGAGAGACTGTGGAAATCGTGACATTATTTACCTCCTCCTAAAAACTAAAGCTAGGTTTGGTGAGGCCTAGTGGGTTGTTGCCTACATTACCTACTGCATTGGAAGCCCAACTTGTGTTGGCTTGCTGCTGCGGGAAGTATTGCTGTTGGAACCCAAAGCCACTCATGGCACCGCCCATGGCAGCTTGGTATGGGTCAACCTTGTTTGCAGTAATGTTACCCACGCTGGCTGGAGCCTGACCTAGAATACCAGACTGGTAGCCTTGGCGCTGCTGCATCTCAAAGTCACGCTGGCGCTCAAAGTTAAGCTGTGCGTCAGTGAGGGCTGCTTGGTTATACCCTTGCAGGGAGTTGCCTGCATTCATACCGAAGTTAGCACCCTGCCCCAGTGTATTGAGACCCTGAGTGTAAGTACCTTGGATGCCTGCGTTCATGTTGCCTGCTACACCAAGCTGATCAGCGCCATTTGTCAGCTGGTTGCCTGAAGCTGTCAGAGTGTTACTGGATGTACCAATGCTGTTATTTTGGTTAGCTAAAGCACTGCCTGCACCAGCGAGGTCAGCACGTTGGGATGCTCCAGCGTTGCCTGCGCCAGTCAGTGCAGAACTCTGGTCAGCAAATTGACGGGCCTGTTGGTTAAGGCTGCGGTCAATGAGCCTGTCTTGTACGTCTAAGGCGACATCAGCACGGCGGTCATCGAAGGCTCGGTTGGCTACTGCTTCGGCTACACCAGCACGGCTGGAGTTCATGTTGCCTGAGCCACTTGCTGCTAGGTCGATGCCTGTCAGGGTGTTCTCTTGGAGGTTGCGGCGGTCATCACGCATCGCAGCGTCAACCAACGGGTTTGCGTTGGCACTGGCGTAGTCCATAGCTGTGGAGAGGCGGTCAGTTTTTGCGTCCTGAGACAGTTGGGAGAATTGGTCATAGATGCCACGGTTCTGCTGGTACAAGTCTGTGTTTAGGCCAGCAAGGTTGGCACCTTGGTTATAGACATCCTGTGATTTACCATAGAGGTCACGAGACTGACCATAGAGGTCTTGTGTTTGACCGAAGAGACCCTGAGACTGCCCATACATGTTTTGGTAGTTACCACCAAAGTTGTTGTTGGCATTCATCATGCCATAGCCAGAGGTCTGGAGGTTTCCGCCTATGTTGCCCATGTTGGTGGCAGTACCCGTCTGGAACTGGTTTGGGCCAGCTAGGGTTTGACCAGTGTAGGCACCAGTCGATAACACGCCATCTAAAGCGGCAGAACTGCCAGATAGGTTAGCGTCCACATAAGGTTCGTACTGTCTAAAGCCAGCCATTTGGGCTTCTGTTGCTCTGTCTTGTGACTTGGCTTGCTTGTTTGCGCCCATAAGGCCCATGGCACCGCCGATTATTGCGCCCCACATATTATATTCCTTTTATCTTTTGATCTACAAATCAGAAGTCATCATAAGTCAGACCTGTTGTAGAAGCTGACCCACCCATTGCTGCCCAAGCTGTGCCATCGTAGACAACAAGTCCTTGGGTTCCGTCGCTAAGTGGGTTCCAAGGGGACACAGCATAGCGAACCATTCCTTTGAGTGGGCTTGTGGGCTCTCTGTCTGCCACTTGAATACTTGCTTCTGCTAAAGAGCGTATAGAGGCCTCCAGTTCCCTGAGTTCCTCTTGTAAGTAGTTAGGCAGGAACTCTGGGTTTAGGGATGGAGACTGCCGCCTTACATAGGCAGACACGAGTAAGTTGAGTTTGTTTGATAGTGACATTGTTATCTCCTACCAGTGACCACAACCTCTACGTCCATACCGCTCAGGGAAAAGTCCTTTAAGTTACTGCTGGACATTTTGTATGAGAGGTATCTGCCTGATATTCTGGTATCCACTTTGTAATCAGTTTGTGAATTAAAGGTGACATCAGCACTGTAGCTGGGAGCTACATTGGGAATGTCTGAGGCACCAAAAGTGAACCCGAAGTTTGGGTTGCCGTTGTTCGTAGATACCTGTGGCAGTATCTTTGAGATGACTTTGTAGCCATTGAGAGGCACACCCATCTCGTCTAAATCAAGACCCACACGTTCTAGCAAAAAGGCAGAAGAGACATCTGTGTCTACAGCTTGTGCAAGTGTTCCTTGGTCTACAAGGTCAACACCATATATCTTGTTTGCTGATACGCCACCTCCAGCCTTTGCAATGAGAAGGGGGCTTCGTGCGAATTGGCTCTCTTGGTCGTGGTATGAGCCACCAATGTTGTCGTAAGTTTGGGTCGCATCATCATATGAGAACACAGAGTTAATGTTAGCCTCAGAGCCAGAGACTACGTTGGGCAAATCTTGGAATGTCCAGTTGTCCTCTTTGTAGTTGTATACTGCCGCCCGGTTACAGTGCTGACCATCTGTGTAGATGGCCATATCGTCATTACTGTGGTAGCAGAAGTACAACTCTTCTAAGCTGGTGTTGTGGGTGACAAAACATTCACCAGTACGGGAGTTGTCTAAGCCACCAAAGATGTAGTCTCTAACGCGGCCATCACATATGGATTGGCGTGTGTTGCCATCAGTGACATAGATGTCATCGCGGTCAAAGACGTAATGTTTACCCTCTACTTCCATGATGCAGTTCTGATTGATAACGCCAGCGTCATCGAAGACCTTGCGGAAGTTAAAGATGAACGTACCGCCCACAAACTCCATCATCCACACTTGGTCTTGGGAATACACAAGGAAGTTAGCTCCTAGTGTGGCACCGTCCATGATAGGCGTCTTCATCTGCACGAGGTCATTGAAGCCAGCACTGTTAGTAAGGTCAGTCTCGTCCCAAGTTGCTGGTACTTGGTTTGCTAGTACTGGATCAGAGAACCTCACCCGACTTGGGTACGAAGCACCATTCTCTGTGGTGCCTAGAGCTATCAAAAAGTCTCCGAAGCTGCGAAGGGACGTAGCTCGGTAGGTACTAGGCCAGTTGGCTAGGGTACTGAAACTGGAAGCACTAGGGGGTCGGGCTACGGGTACTTGGTCTGGACGATTAACGTACTGCACATCTGCAAGTATCGTTGCTGTCACTGGGTCATTAGTCGAACTGGTTGACGCATTGAACCTTTGAACAAAGGAACCACCAGAGAACTCGTAGATGTCAAAGGTATCATCCACCAACAACACAGTATCGTAACCAGACAAAGCCGTGAGGCCATAAGAAAACACAGGGTTCCACGGTATGGCATCAGATACAGCCCGGTACACTGGGCCACGGGTCACATTACCATCAGTGAACCTAATGTTCTTTGCTCTGGTGTAGGCATTGGTGGGGAGGTTGTAGGGGTCAACATCAGTGACCACGCCCACGGACCCTAGTCCACGGATTGGTAAGTTAGGCATATCTAGTAGCTTCCATATATCTGAGAGGTTGTGCCTGTCACAGTGTAACCAGAGCCACTAATGGCTGCTCCACCAGAGCCAGCACCACTTCCAAGGTAAGAACCTCCTGATGCGCCCCAGCCACCACCGCCGCCTGCACGGTAAGTGTCGCCAGACCGTGAGCCATTGCTGCCTGCGTTATTAGAAGAGCCGCCACTGCTGCCACCGCCACCGCCTATACCGGGGAATATACGGCCACCGCCGCCGCCTGCTGACCAGCCAGTGTCACCACCCAAATCGTCATCCATGCCACCGCCGCCGCCAGCTCCACCTCCAGTACCAACTGATGCGCTGTGGGGTAGACTGTAAGCTGTACCTGTGCCGCCTGCTTGGCCTATAGAGCCACCAGCGCCGCCAGTCACACGGTTTGTGTGAGTGCCACCAGCGCCTCCTCCAGCTCCACCACCACCTGTACCGAAACGGGCTACTGCACCACCACCGCCACCTCCTCCAATGTAACCAGAGTTCTGGTTGTTGAAAGTTGCAGAGCCAGAGGTGAGACTGACAGTAATACCGGGGCCGCCGTTCTGTACTGCAAAAGAAGATGAACCACCGTTACCCCCGCGCCCCATGATAAAACCGCTGTTGTTGACTATAAGACCCCCAGCAAATGAACCTGAGATTATCAGACCAGCTAGGGATATACTATCAGACCAAACGTACACACCGCTGCTTATGTTGACTGTCAGCTGTGAAACACCATCCCACCCACTCGCTAACGCAGCGGATCGTAGGTTCCAGTTCTCTTGACTAGAAGAGAGGGTGAAGGCAAATGAAGATGATGCCCCATAAAAGTCACCTAAGGATATGGTTCCACTAGACGGTATACCAGCAGCAGCTCCATAGTATTCACTCAGACTGTGGGGTGCTGAACCACCAAACTCTGTTGCAACATTCAGTAGACTTATTTGACCACTACTTTGTAATGCCATGACTTATGTCCTCACATTCAATATGTGGTTTGCTTTAGGTGCTCTACTTCTTCACTAAGCTCGTTGATGGCCTGAATGAGAACACCAACTAGGTTGCCGTAGGCCACACTTAGGTAGCCATCATCGTTAGTATGTACGGCCTCTGGGATGACTGCTTGTAGCTCTTGAGCAATAACACCAGTGCTTCGAGCACCTGTGTCCTTCATAGTGAAGTTGACACCACGCATCTTAGCCACCTTAGCTAAGGCATCAGGTATCGTCTCAATGGATGACTTTAGACGTTGGTCGGAGTAGGCAGTGATGTTACCACTGGCAGTAAAGCTACCGCTGAGACTGTTACCGTTGCTGCTTAGGTTTCCAAGGCCTACCTCTGCCGGGGTGTCTACAGTACAGGTGATTGTAGAGCCGCTAACAGTGATGCCTGTGCCACCTGTGAAGGTAGTGCCGGGAGCTGACTCTAAGGTTGTTACGCGGCTACTCAAAGAGGTGAATTGGGTCTGTATGTCGCTAGTAGTTGAACTTAGGTATCCAAACTGTGTGGAGCTAACACCAGCACCTGTGATTAAGGCTAGGTAGTCAATGTTTGACTGAGGTATATTAGATGAGCCAGCTACAATGCTATTCAACTGGGTCTGAATGTTACTCGTTACACCATCCAAATAGTCATACTCAGTGCTAGTGACACCAGTGTTCACTAGGGCTGCGAGGTATGACACATGCCCCGCCGGGAGGGAGGCATCCAGCTCTGCCTGTGTAGAGGTCACAGGCCCTGTAAGGTTGGGAAAGGTATTCTTGATGGTACTCTTGATCAGGCGGATGTGGTCATCAGCTTGTGCGAGACCGTCAGTAGACGCAGGGTTCGCAGGGACCAAAGAGTTGACGTATGTTCCATTTTCCAGAGCCATATCTATGGTTCCTCTTTCTTTTGTTTCTAGGGTGGGGCTCTCGTTGACTGAGGCCGACAACAACAACAACAACAAGAACTTTAGCCCTGTATTTTGAAGTTGCTTTTGTTTTTAAGGGTGCGGGGGTCAGTTTTTGCCTAGGGAACCTAAGAAAACCGAGGGAAAGCTGGGAGATACTGTAGCTAACTCAGGATAACCCCTTGCAATATATAGCATCTTTAGTGTGAGGGATGTATGGTCCCACTGGGTGGGGGCCTATGTTATGAACACGAGGTGACATTAGTTTGCCATTAGCCGACGGGAAATTTGTTTGGCTGGGGGCTTGGAGTTTTCAACACAGATTG
>Ga0228614_1001136_pt1 | contig 12096 bp, 14 predicted proteins | sample 15DmetaG_FD_190531 | JGI IMG/M metagenome (GOLD analysis project Ga0228614, IMG submission 190531) | Seawater microbial communities from Monterey Bay, California, United States - 15D | ecosystem: Environmental > Aquatic > Marine > Coastal | place: USA: California | collected 2016-10-13
AAAAATATACTTTTTTCCTTAATAAAAAATATTTTATTGAATTTTTATTTTGAAATCACTTCAATTTTATCGTTAAATTCCAATAACATTTTTACAAAGCCCTCTTTATCTTTTGGACTAATAAATAGTTCATCGTACTTTCCGTAATAAATCACTATGCCCTTCAAAGAAGTTGCAGGCCGATTACCAGACCACATTTTTTTATCTAAATCAACTTTAACAATATCCTGAACACAAATATCCCCTTTAAAAGGACCACATTTATAACTTAAATTATTCTTTGAAAGCTCATATTTAGTATTAAAGTATATTGAAAATAATAATGGAATAACAATTAAAGAAATAAGAACTCCAACCAAATCTTCTTTTATAAATTGATTTTGATATATTCTTATTCCAACGGTAGCAATTAGAAGGAAAGTTGTACTAAAGGTGATAATTCTAAAAAGCCAACTTATTTTACTTTTAAAAATCATGATTTTATTACAATTTAATATTTGGAAATTCTCTTAATAATTGTTCTAAATTTCTTTTATTTTTTTCTTGAAACTTTAAATATTCTGATGACTCACTATATAAACTTCTGTGCTGCCTCGCCAGTTGTATTTTTTCAATTTTCGAACAGGTTTTTATCGTGTCTTCATTAAAATATGTCTCCTTAAACTTTTCCCAAACGTATTCCACCGCCTCCTCATTAGGGTGTACCCTATCTTTCTTAAAGAATCGGTAATCCCTCAACTCATCCATGATAATTTCATAAGAAGGAAAATAAGTAACCTCGTTATCCTTTTGAAGCCTTCTAACCAATTCAATTAAAATAGATTTACTTTGGTTATTTTCTACTAAACCATCTTTTATATGTCGAACTGGAGAAACTGTAAAAACAATTTTTAGCTGGTCACTAAATTCTTTAAGGTCAACCAATAATTCTTTCCAAGTTCTTTCGAGTTCATCTACCGTTGCTAATTGTTTTTCAAAGCTATCCGAATTTTGTTTATGACAGTTTGCAACCGTAATCCCAAGTTCTTTTTGCTCATATCCCCAAGCAGTACCGAAAGTTATAAATAAAACTTTTGACTCTTTTAGAGTAGTTCTCAACAACAATTGATTTTCTGTAATCTTTCTCTGTAATTCTTGCTTGTTATAGCCAAAAACTTGTCCACTTGCATCCCAAGAAAAAAATAAATCATCTCTTTGTAAAATTCTTGTTTCTGAATTTTTTGTTTGAATAGCTTCTGAAATATTTCTAGCAATCACTTCAGGGTGAAAAATAGTACCAAATGGATCTGAATATACATCAAACCCATTGAACTTTACTTTTTTACTAATTTCATCTGAAAAACAACTCCCTAAAAACAACAACTTGTCACCATGTTTGATCTGAATAGTAGACTTTTGTATTTTGAAGGGAATATGAAAAGAATGCATACTATACTCCCATCAAATTTTTAGCATTTAACAATGCCGCTTCAGTTATTTCCTCACCACTCATTAAACGAGCCACTTCTTCAACCTTTTCTTTATCAGATAATACTTGAACTTGGGTTTGCGTTTTCCCTTTTACATCCGATTTAGAAACCTTGATATGGCTATTCGCTTTTCCTGCAACTTGAGGTAAATGTGTAATTGCAATAAGTTGAGAGTTTACTCCCATTCTATTTAATAGTAGACCAATTTTTTGCGCAACATCTCCTGAAACTCCAGTATCAATTTCATCAAAGATGATAGTTGGCAGCTGTTTTTTAACTGAAATAAGTTGTTGAAGAACCAACATCAAACGCGAAAGCTCTCCACCACTTGCCGACTTTTCAATCGAAACTGCTTCCATTCCTTTATTAGAGGAAAATAAAAACTTAACTTCCGAAATACCATTTAACGCCAATTCCTTTCTTTCCTTCAAATCAACCACAAACTTTGTATCTGGCATTTTCAATTCGGAAAGCAAACCAACCACCTCTTTAGAAATTAATTTAGAAGCCTTCACCCTTTTATTGTGTAAAACAGAAGCTTTTTTGAATAAGTTCTCTTCTAAAATATTTAAAGCTATTTCTTTTTGTGTTATTTTCTCTTCTAATGAAGAAGTGTTATTTAGTTTTCCAGAAAGTTCATCCTCTAAATCTTTTAATTGATCTTGAGATACGAAATTATGTTTCCTCAACAAACGATTGTAAGCATCCAACAAAATAGTTAGCTCTGTCAACCTTTCTGGGTCAACTTCGACCTTATCAAGATACCTTGAAGCTTCTTCTGAGATATCGTCCAATTCAATCAAAACAGAAAGGATTCTAGAAGACATATCGTCGATACTTTTATCCATTCCTTTAGATCGATCTAAGATACTTTTTAATGTTCTTAAAGTAACAGAAGCTCCTTCTTCACTAGCGACTGCAGTGACAATATTATTTAAAGTAGATTTTAATTCATCTACATTTTCATTTCTTTTTAATTCTTCCTCTAAAGCAGCATAATCTCTAGAATGTAATTGAAGTTCTTCCAGCTCTTCTAATAAAAAAGTTGAATAATCTCTTTCTTGAAGAATAACAGCTAACTTTTCTTTTAATTGCTTAACCTCTGTTTTTTGATTTAGCCAAAATTTAAAATCCTTCGCATAAGCTTCTTTTTCTTTGGACAATCCACCGATTACATCTACCACCTCCATTTGGAAGTTAGCGTTTCTAATTTCTAAGGTATTATGTTGAGAATGGATATGAATTAACCTTTCCGTTAACAATTTTAAGATCGACAAAGAAACTGGAGAATCATTTATAAAAGCTCTTGACCTTGCTTGTTTAGTAATTTCTCTACGAATTAATGTTGTTTCATAAAAATCTAAATCATTCTCTTTAAAAAAATCAGTTAAATCGTATTTTGACAAATCAAATTCAGCTTCTACTATAGCTTTATCGCCGTTATTTCCTATGCTAGAAAAATCAGCTCTTTCTCCCAAAACAAGATCTAAAGCTCCAAGCAAAATAGATTTACCCGAACCTGTTTCCCCGGTTAAAGCAGTAAAACCATTCTTTAAACCTAACTTTACTTGATCAATCAAAGCAAAGTTTTGAATATGAAGATGTAATAACATTAGTTTAAGATTTGTTCGTATTTAGAAGAATTAGCAGGGTCAATTCCTTTTAACAAATTCACTACTTCCATTTTTTCTTTTGTTTCTGCATCGATATATAAGTTTTTCAACTCATTCACTTTTGCTTGAATAAAGTTTAAAAGGTTAACAGAATTAGGGCGAACTGTAGATATTTTATTTAATTTTTTTAAAGCTGCTGTAATTGCCTTTCTTCCTTCCGCTTTATTTTCATACAGCTTATCAATTCCTAATCGATGGTACTCATAATTACAAATTCTCAAAGGTTCAAAAAGTTGTTGTTGAATATTATCAACCAACCAGTACCTATTTCTTTTGTTTCCTTTTTCATTTGTTTGCCAACCAGCATTTCCAGAAGACTGAGCATTCGTAACAATCTGTTGGGCCAATGTAAAATACGGAGAACCACCTTTCAAAGAAAATGAATCGTAATCCATTCCTAAAATAAAGTATCCATAAAAGCCTAAAATAGAACTTAAATTATCTCTATAACCATTACTCGGAAGAATTAAAGGAGATTCACCTGTAAAGGATATTTCTACATTATCATCTTGAAAATTAAACATTGTTGTATTGTACGAAGAGTGAAATGCGGGTCTAGATGATTGAATTTGTATAGAGCAAGAAAAGTTTCCATAAGAAGGAATCCCTTTTATTTGTAATTGAATCTGACAATTAATTCTTTCTTCTATTTCAAAATTATCATTCGTCCATTCTTGATTGTTCATGAATTCAAAAATAGCTGTCTCCAAACGATCTAACACCGCCTTATCTGCAGTCGAAACCTCAACTTTAGCCTCTGTAATTATAGAAACTTCACAATTAAATTCTTGAGCATTCACAATAAAAGTGAAAAGAAAAGTAACGAATAAGAAAAATTTCATTTCTGTAATTTAGTATAATAATTTATAATTTCAGCAGCAACATCCTTCTTAGACATTAACTCAAAATTCGTAATATTATTTTGTTCATCGATAATTGTTACCTGATTCGTATCGTGACCAAATCCAGCACCTTTATTTTCTAAAGAATTTGCTATAATGAAATCTAGATTCTTTCTTTTTAGTTTAGAAGTTGCATTTTCTATCAGGTCATTCGTCTCAAGAGCAAAACCAACTAAAACTTGATTATCCTTCTTGTTATCTCCAGCCCAACTCAAGATATCCGGATTCTTAACTAATTCAATATTAATATTTTCGTCTTTCTTTTTGATTTTTTGATCCGCAATATTTTTTGGTCTATAATCTGCAACAGCTGCTGCAAAGATACCTAAATCACAATTCTTCCAATTTTCTTGAACTGCTGAAAGCATTTCATTTGCCGATTTAATTTTCAGCAACTCTAAATTATCATGTTCTAAATCTAGCTTAGTAGGACCGGTGATTAAGGTCACCTTACCCCCTCTGTTTAATATGTTCTTGGCAATTTCAAACCCCATTTTACCCGAGGAATGATTTCCTATAAACCGAACAGGATCGATTGCTTCATAAGTTGGACCAGCTGTTATTAAAACCTTTTTACCTTCTAAATCTTGAGAAACCTGGAAGTAATCTTTTATGGATTCATAAATTTCTTCCGGTTCAGCCATTCTACCCTCACCAATTAACCCACTAGCTAATTCACCTGAACCTGGAGGAATGATATAAACTCCATCTGTTTCAATTTGATCTAAATTTCTTTTTGTCGAAGAATGTTGGTACATATCCAAATCCATTGCTGGTGCAATCATGACTTTAGACTTTGCTGAAAGATAGGTCGCCATTAGTAAATTATCTGAATTACCAGATACCATTTTACTCAATGAATTAGCGGTAAGCGGAGCAATAACAAACAAATCTGCCCAAAGGCCATAATCAACATGATTTGCCCATGAACCATCTTTTTTACCCCAAAAAGAAATCGCTACAGGATTTTTAGATAAAGTTGCTACTGTTAGAGGAGTTATAAAATCACAAGAGGCAGGAGTCATTATACATTTGACTTCTGCCCCAGATTTTATCAATAACCTTATTAAGGATGCAATTTTATAAGCAGCAATTCCTCCTGTAATACCTAGAAGAATGCGTTTATTTTGCATTTAATTATTCTTTTGTTTCAGGAAAACGCATGTAAATTTCATCGTTCAATAACTGATCCATAGCAATAGAAACAGGCTTTGGAAGTTTTTCATAAAACTTAGAAATTTCAATTTGCTCTCTATTTTCAAAAATCTCTTCCAAATTATCAGTTGAAGAAGCAAATTCTTGTAATTTTTGCGTTAACTCTTCTTTTAACTCTGAACTAATTTGGTTAGAACGTCTAGACATAGCAACTATTGATTCGTAGATATTTCCTGTTACTTCTTCTAAGTGAACAGTATCTCTAGTAATAGTAGAACGTTCTGATGTGCTATTTTTAAAATTCATAATATATTATTTATTAAATTCTTGAAATTCCTTTTCCATCGTATCGCTGATTAAATCAACCTCTTTTTTGTACTTCGAATTTGGAAATTCTGTTACAAATTTACGATATCTTTCTAATGTTTCCTCTATTCTTTTGATTTTTTTACTCTCCACACTATTTTTAGTGATTAAATAAGAGTTTTTAACCAAAATATAAGTCACTTCTTCTTTATAAATAGACACTGGATAATCATCTAAAAACGTCAAGGATGTCGTAATTGCAGCTTTGTACTCCATTCTATCCGAGTACCCCTTTAAAGAAGAATAATCTTTCTTCTCTAACTTAAACCTCATTTTATCCATCACTCTATTACAACTATCCACTAAACTAGAATTAGGGAACTTATTAATGAATTGTTGTAAATCATTAATTGCTAATTCCGTTTCATTTTGATCTAATGAATATTCAGGTGAATTATTTACAGAACAAATGGCCGATAAAAACAAACACTCTTCAGCTTTGGGACTATACGAAAACCTTTGGTAAAATGAACCAAAATAATAACCAGCCATGTAGTAATCTTTTTCAGCATAATAAGATTTCCCTAATCTATAATATGCTACTTCTCCTTGACTTGTTTTCGGAACTCTTTGGTAAATTTGTTCATAAAGAGCAACAGCTTTCATGTATTGCTTTTTATCATACATCTCTCCTGCTAACACAAACTTCTTTTCATAATCGTCCTTTTTAAGGACTTTATTATATCCCGAACAACTTACTAAAGCAAGTCCTAGTATAAATACTAATATAGTTTGTTTTATCATTCTTTAATTATATCCTTTAAGGTAGACTAAACGGTTAATTCTATTTATTATTTTAATTTTCAGATTCTGAAAAAAGTGAATCTACAAATTCAGACTTATTGAAAATTTGTAAATCATTCATTCCTTCACCAACTCCAATATATTTAACAGGGATTTTCATTTGATCTGAGATTCCAATTACCACTCCACCTTTTGCCGTTCCGTCTAATTTCGTAATCGCTAAAGCATTAATATCTGTAGCTAAAGAAAATTGTTTCGCTTGTTCAAATGCATTTTGTCCAGTTGAACCATCTAACACTAACAAGATTTCGTGTGGAGCACCTGGCACCACTTTATCCATCACACGTTTAATCTTTGTTAACTCACTCATCAAGTTAACCTTATTGTGTAACCTCCCCGCTGTATCGATAATTACCACATCTGCATTTTTAGCTTTTGCAGATTGTAAAGTATCAAAAGCGACCGCAGCTGGATCAGCATTCATTCCTTGCTGAACAATGTCTACACCAACTCTTTCTGACCAAATTATTAATTGATCTACAGCAGCAGCTCTAAATGTATCCGCAGCTCCAAGAACAACTTTTTTATTAATGGATTTAAATTGATGGGCTAACTTTCCGATAGTAGTTGTTTTTCCAACCCCGTTAACACCAACCACCATGATCACATGAGGTCCTTCTGTATGTTTCGGTAATTCAAAATTTACATTATCTAAAGCATTATTTTCTGAAAGTAAAGATTCAATCTCTTCTTTAAGAACAGAATTCAACTCTTCCACTCCAAGAAACTTATCTCTTGAAACCCTTTCTTCAATTCGATCAATAATCTTTAAAGTTGTTTCCACTCCAACATCTGAAGAGATTAGAATTTCCTCTAAATTATCTAAAACATCTGCATCTACTTTCGATTTTCCAACAATCGAACGTGCAATTTTAGAAAAGAAACTTTTTTTTGTTTTTTCTAAACCTTTGTTTAGAGTCTCTTTTTTATCCCTTGAAAATAACCCAAAAAACGCCATAATAATAAACTATAAAAGCTTCCTTATAAAAAGGAAGCTTAATCAATACAAATACGTTTAAAGAGAATTAGTTTTTAGAAAACCACTCTTTAACTTTATCGTTATGAACAATCTCTTCTTTTAATGAATAAGAACCAGTTTTATCGTTCTTGATCATTTTAATCACTTTTGAATGCTCTTTACCACCACCTTTTTGTAAGGATGCTACTACTTTCTTTGCCATGTCTTATTTAATTTCTTTATGAACAGTATAACGTCTTAAAATTGGATTAAACTTTCTAATCTCCATTCTCTCAGGCGTATTTTTTCTATTCTTCGTTGTAATATAACGAGAAGTACCTGCCTGCCCAGAATCTTTATGTTCTGTACACTCTAGAATTACTTGAATTCTGTTTCCTTTACTTTTCTTAGCCATTTCTAAAAAATTTTAATCTACCATTTCACAATGGACGAACTAGTATTTACTTTAAGTATCCTTTCTCACGTGCCTCTTTAAGACAAGTAGAAATACCTTTTTTATTGATTGTTCTTAATGCAGAAGTAGAAATTTTTAACGTAATGTAATCATTCTCTTCAGGAATAAAGAATCTTTTCGAAATTAAATTCGGTAAGAATTTACGTTTCGTTCTGCGTTTAGAGTGAGAAACATTATTCCCAACCATTACCGACTTACCTGTTAATTGACAAACTCTTGACATTTTATATATATTTTTAGCTTAGTTCAAAAAGCGAATGCAAAGTAAGTAAACTTAAAAGGAATTAACAAGCTTTTAAGTTTATTTTTTTTGAATATTCGTATTATTAATTCCTAACATGGAACATCTCAACAAATTTAACGCTGTTAAAACGGTCATTTCGATGTTTCTTTCTCTATGGTTTCCAAATTGAAACTTATACGCTTTCTCGAAACCTTCACCTGCTACACCAATCCAAATAGTTCCTACTGGCTTATGCTCTGTCCCTCCATCTGGACCAGCAATTCCGGAAGTAGCTAAACAGTAATCTACGCCCAATTTTTCTCTTCCATTTTTAGCCATTTGAAGTACTACTTGTTCACTAACGGCACCGTATTCTTTTAACGATTCGTTGGTAACTTCAACAATTTTATTTTTCAGTTCATTAGAATAGGTTAAAAAACTCCCTTGAAAGTAATTCGAAGCTCCTGAAACACCAACTAACCTATTTGCTAATGACCCTCCCGTACAACTTTCAACTGTTCCAATGGTCTTTTTGTTTGCTTTCAAGATTCTTCCTACTACTTCACTTAAATTATCTTCTCCTTCTCCAAAATAATTTACAGGGAAACCTTCTTTAATCTCATCAAAAAACTGATCAATGGCTGGAGCATCTACCTTCCCTTTTGAGGAGGTCAGCCTTAGTTTTACAATCCCAGTAGATGGTAAATAAGCTAATCCTAAGCCATAAGAGCGAACTCTGTTTTCCCAATCTTGAATTTTATCTGCTAAAAAAGACTCTCCGATTCCTTGAAGTAAAATTGTCTTGTGATAAATAGAAGCAATTTGAAACTTTTCTTTCAATTTTGGAAAAACCTCATCTTTCATTATTCCTTTCATTTCATAAGGAACTCCAGGCATACTAATCAAAACCGAGCCTTCTTTTTCAAACCACATTCCAGATGCTGTACCATGGTAATTGTGCATGACAGTTGCCGATTTTGGTAATAAAGCTTGTTGTTTATTTACTTCAAGCATCTCTCTCCCTCTATCTTTAAAAAACTGTTCTACCCTCTTTAAAACCTCTGTATTTATCTCTAATTCTGTCTCAAAGTATTCGCATAAAGTATGTTTGGTTATATCATCCTTTGTTGGCCCTAAACCACCGGTAACCAAAACAAGCTGCGCTCTCTTTAGCGCTTCATCAATTGTATTTTTAATTGAATCCTTATCGTCTGAAATTACCGTACATCTTTTTACAGAAATCCCCATTAAAGAAAGTTCCTTCCCAATCCATGCTGCATTGGTATTTATAGTTTGTCCAATCAACAATTCATCTCCAATCGCAATAACTTCTACTAACATATTTTAATCGTTTTTTGGATATTCTAGTTTAGAAAAAAGCTTTTCCTTCCAATTTTTCCATTTATACTTTTTCGAAAATAAAAATAATAATAAAGGTTGAACAACTAATAGGGTTAGTATACTTTCCATGCCAAAATCTGGTGGATTCTTATCAAGAAATAAGGCATCTGTATGAAATGCTTGCCAATCATTGGTGACAATTAAAGCTGCAAATATATTATTAACAGCATGATACCCCATAGACAATTCTAGACCTTCATCCATTAAAACCATCAAACCTAAAAACAACCCATTTGCAATATAAAATACTAAAAGTATCTGACCTATTTTCTCCACTTCTGGATTTGCTCCATGCATCAAACCAAACAATGTTCCGGTAATTAAAACTGTTCCCCAACCTCTCCTGAGCACTAACCCAAATATTTTAAATAAATAGCTTCTAAAAAGCAATTCTTCAAATGTTGTTTGTATGGGTAAAACAGCAAATGAGATAAGAAAAAGAAATATAAAAGCTCCCCAATTTGGCTGAAAATAAATGTTCCCATCCATTAAAAAAGAGAAGATAAAAAACAGAACTAGCACAACTCCCCAAACTGAAAAACTAAACCAAAACCTTTTCCAATCAAACTTGTCACGCGAGGTAAAAAGACTTTTAAAATTGAGCTTATGTATGTACTTATTTGTAAGTAAAAGCGCTCCAAACCCAACTATAAAAGGAAATAGAATGATTACAAATAATAAATTCAAATCAACTTGTTCGGTTAATTCATTCAACCCTACTCCACCGAAATAGAAAGAGATTAAAAGCAAAGGGATTTGTCCTACAACAACAAAACATAACAATATCAGCACTACCCCTAAAAGGTAATCCTTTGCTTTACTGGATGGATTTATCAATTCCAAAAACTTATTATTCATCTTAACAATTACCTTTTAAACCTTGAATTTAATTGATACCTAACCACAAAAACAACAATAAGCACTTCTATTAGAGGCAGTAGAAAACACATTAAAGCGCCTTGACCTATATAAGGAATAAATAAAGGCAATAGACTATCTGTATCTCTAATCAAAAGTGGCAACAAGAAATAAAGTAAAAACAAATACAAAACAAAAGCACCGTTCGTTCTCTTTTTGAAAGAAGTCATGGAAATTAAAAACATCAATAAAAAATCCCGTAAAACAAAAAGAATGATTGCTCCAGAAATAGCCAAGGTATCCAATTGTGTTAGCGACCTTTTCAAATCGTCTATTAGCGGCATCGTATCTAAATTGTATTTACTGATAAAGTAACTTAAATCAAAGGCTAACCAAGTAGATATTATTCCAATAAAGATAAGCGGGAAAGTTAAACTCCACAATGGCGCTTTATAGTTTAAATACTTCCAATCTTTATTTTTAATTTTTTGAATCAACATTTTAAATTTCAAAGGTTCTTTTGACTCAAAGAGCAACAATATATAAGAGAAAAAGATAGCCTGAAGCGTAAAAGCTAAAATCATAAAAAAGAATAAATTCCTCCGATCATCCAATTGTTCCGCCATCACAAACCCTTTAAAAATAGCTGCTGAGAACAAAAACAAATACCATAATTTTGAACTATTTTTATAATTCAATTCATGTCTCAATGCTTGATTCACTCCTATTACTGCCCAAATGGTATAAAATACATTTTCAAAAAACGTAAGACTAAACCCTTTTCCAAAATAAGAATAATCTGTTTGTATTCCAGCGATTGCTTGAGAAATATAACCAAAACCAAAAAGCACCAAAAAGAAAACAATTGATCCAGATTTGAAGCGGTTTCTAGCACTTCCTTTTCGGATCTGTAATAAAGCAATGATCATGGTTCCACACATCAACTGAATTGCCAAAATAAGGATGGTTAAAAAACTAGCGATTATATCCTCTAAAAGCATCTCCCCTTTAAAAAAGGTAAAGAACAACCAAAAAGCTAAACAAATAAAACCTCCGTACCAATTAAAAGCAGTTGCTCCAAACAACTTCCCTACTAGTAACTGTTTTGAAGAAAGCGCATTCATTCGTTGCCAATCCCAAGTCCGTTCGTTGTATTCCGAAATGATAGAGTCGTATGCAACTTTTCCTCCCCAAAAAATCAACAAAACAGCAGCCGAAGCATAAGAAACCATTATTAATACGTCGATTACATCATAAGCATCCGCTCCAATTGTAATCAGAACTAAAATTATAATCGCAATGGAAGGCATCAAAATCAACCTTTGCATAGAGAATTCAGACCATAAATTTCGCTGTAATTCTGGGTTTTTATTTAAAATTTTCATGAATTAATTGTTTTGGATGGTTTTTAGGTATTCTTCTTGTAAATTTCTTTTTACACTGGACAACTCTCTTACAGGAACGTTATTATTCATTAAGAAACGAAGTAACTCATGTTGTTTCAATTCGGATTCATTGAGCGTAAGGGTAAACTCTAAGCCTTCGGATTGTATTATTTTTACATTCTCTTCCAAATCGTGCAATAAAAAACTTAAGTCTCCAAACTGTTCTTCTAAAACTAATTTCAAAGTCGTTAAACTCAACGTATTCTTATTCTCTGAAATCAATTTAGTATGCTCTACTATTCTTCCACTTTTAATAATTAACATTTCCGTTGAATAATCTTCTAACTCAGCTAAAATATGAGAAGAAACAAAAATAGTCATGCCTCTTTCTCTTAATTTTAAAATGAGGTTTGACAAATCAATTCTA
>Ga0228614_1001138_pt1 | contig 12063 bp, 4 predicted proteins | sample 15DmetaG_FD_190531 | JGI IMG/M metagenome (GOLD analysis project Ga0228614, IMG submission 190531) | Seawater microbial communities from Monterey Bay, California, United States - 15D | ecosystem: Environmental > Aquatic > Marine > Coastal | place: USA: California | collected 2016-10-13
TATTTATCAAGATAGGGATGATATTTTATGGATAGGTACCTTTGGCGGAGGTTTAAATAGATTCAATACCAAAAATGAAGAATTTACCGTTTTTACTGAAAAAGATGGCTTATCCAATAATGTGATTTATGGCGTATTACCAGATGAGAATGAAAACTTATGGTTAAGCACAAACAAGGGAATTTCATTGTTCAATAGAACAAATAAAGAGTTTAAAAAATTTGATGAAACTGATGGTTTGCAGAGTAACGAGTTTAACAATGGAGCTTTCTTTAAAAGTGATTCGGGGGAAATGTTTTTTGGAGGGATTAACGGTTTTAACTCTTTCTATCCTAAAGAAATTACAATTAGTAAAACCAAGGCTAAGCCTATTATAACAGCGTTTTATTTGTTCAATAAGCCAGTTAAAATTGGGGAGAACCAAATCCTTAAAAGACACATTTCTAAAATGGATGAAATTGTATTGAAGTACAAAGAGAATGTTATTTCCTTTGAGTTTGCATCCTTACACTATTCTTATCCCCTAAAAAATCAGCACAAATATAAGTTAGAAAATTTTGATGAAGATTGGGTAGAAATAGGTAATAGTAGACGAGCAAACTATACAAATTTGGATCCTGGCGAATACGTTTTTAAGGTGCAAGTGGCAAATAGTGATGGTGTTTGGGGTAAAGAAACAGCTCAAATAAGGGTAATTGTTCAATCTCCTTTTTGGAAAACCATTTGGTTTATTATTCTGGTCTACATTTTAATTCCATTGTTAATTGCTTTTGGTGTGGTTAGGTTCAGAATTAGTCAGGTAAAATCCCAAAAAGTTTTATTAGAAAACTTGGTACAAGAAAGAACAAAGGAAGTAAGCCAGCAAAAAGAGTTATTGGAAGTTGAGAAAGATAAAGCAGAAAAACTCTTGTTAAATATTTTGCCTGCAGAAACAGCAGAGGAGTTAAAAGCTAAAGGAAAGGCGACAGCAAGGAAGTACAGAATGACTTCTATCATGTTTACAGATTTTAAGAGTTTTACAAAAATAGCAGAGGTTATAAAACCAGAAGATTTGGTATCCGAATTGGACAATTATTTCAGAAAGTTTGATGAGATTATTGATAAATATGATGTTGAAAAGATAAAGACAATAGGAGATGCTTATATGTGTGCAGGAGGAATCCCTATTCGTAATAAGAGTAATCCTATTGATGTTGTTTTGGCTGGATTAGAAATTCAGCGCTTTATGGCGGAGTACAATAAAACTAAAGTTAAAAATGGAGAAACTGGTTGGGGATTAAGAATAGGCGTACATACAGGTTCTGTTATTGCCGGAGTTATAGGAAGTAAACGTTTTGCCTATGACATTTGGGGGGATAGTGTGAACATTGCGAGTAGGATAGAAGCCGCAAGCGCAGTGGGAAAAGTAAATGTTTCTGGAGTTACCTATGAGTTAGTTAAAGAGTTTTTTACTTGTGAATATCGTGGAGAGATAAAAGCTAAAAATAAAGGAAAAATTGACATGTACTTTGTCCATTCTATTAAGCCAGAACTTTCTATTGATGGAAATGGACTTGTTCCGAATGAACTATTTCAGAAGTACATTGATTTACACATTTATAGTAGCATACATTATATAAAAGCTGAGAAGTACATTGTTAATCGCCTAAAGAAAGAATTGCCTTCTAATTTATACTATCATAGTTTAAGGCATACGCTTGATGTTTGCGCTGCTGTGGAGCGTTTGGCCTTAATGGAAGGTATTGAAGGGGATGATATCTTCTTATTAAAAACTGCCGCTTTGTATCATGATGCTGGATTTGTGCATCAATATTCTAACAATGAAGATTTGGGGGCTGGTTTGGCCCAGGAAGTATTGCCAAGGTTTGGGTATACTCAGGAACAAATAGAAAAAATTGGGCGTTTAATTAGGGCCACCAAAGTGCCTCAAAAACCAAAAACTCATTTACAACAAATTATTTGTGATGCGGATTTAGATTATTTAGGTGGTGATGAGTTTCATATGATTGCAGACAACTTGAAACGCGAATTGATGGAAAGGGAAATCATAGGGACTGATAAGCAATGGGATCAATTGCAAGTCAAATTTTTAGAGTCACATACTTATTTTACTAAAACGGCAATTCGATTAAGAAGAGAAAATAAACTCGCCCGATTAGAAGAGGTTAAAGAACGCTTAAGGTCTTATGATAAAGCTTAAGCCATTTTTTCTAGTTATTAAGGGCTCACATTAATTTCTTAGGGCTAGGCGAATAAATGTGCATTAAAGAGAAAAAATTCAAATCGGTCACACCTCTAAGATTAGCTCTAAAGAGTTTTATTTTAGAATTAAAAGATTCAGCACTTGCGTTTGTACTTCTATTATCAACGAAGTTTAAGATGTTTTCTTTATTATATTTTATGGAATTAGCAGCAGTGTAAAGAAAAAAAGTGTGTCTGGATTACGAATCAATCATCTCAACAAATAAATTTGATGCTCCCGAGCACCAATTTAAAGAGGGAAAACAGATTCCTATTAAATGTCAGCTCTTAGCGTAAAGATAAAATTTCTTCCAGCAGCACTAACGCCAGAGGCAAAAGGACGGTAGTGGGTGTCTAACATGTTTTCTAAGGCCAGCTGTAGAGAGAATGATTTGCTAAGCTGCATTTGAGCCCTGATATTTGCAGTCCACCAAGCGGGTGTTCCGTAAAACTCACCTGTTTCGGTTATTGCCGCTTTATTTTCGTTGTCTTCATTACTAACAGGTGAGTATTGGGAGAAAGGCTTTCTAAATTGATACTTGGCATAAGCTGATAGCGTTAAGGGAGCTGAGTGAAGTATTAAATCTGTTCTGCCATACAAGGGAGGTATATGGCCTAAAGGCGCATTTGTGGTAACATTTTTTCCAAGGGTATAATTTAAACTACTTTTTAAACTTAACTCTTCATTTAATTTGGCTTTAAGGTTGGCCGATATTCCGTAAACTATTGCTTCATTGGCGTTTACATTGGTTTGCATTTTTAGTAGCTCTCCGTCATAAATTAAAGAGTCAACTCCTCCTATTGAATAAAAGCCGCGAACAATGGCATCTTTTAAAATGGTGTAAAACCCTACCACATTAATGATAAGGTCTTCATTTCCAAAAGCGCGGGTAATGCCCAATTCGCCATTGTAGGATTTTTCTGGTGTTAATTGATCGTTAGGAACGACAACAAAAGCGTTTTTAGCAAATACTTTTCCTAGATCATCAACATTCGGACTTCTGTATCCCGAGGAAATGGCCACTTGAATGTTCCATTTTTTATTGGGATGATAAACAAAGCCTGCATTACCCGTTAAAGCTCCGTTGCTATTGTTTATTTCTGAAAAAGGAAGCTGAATAAAGCTGGTGTCGGCAAATGATGCAGATAAAACGGAGTGGCTATATCTAGCGCCAATACTGTAGGTTGCTTTTTCGGTGAAATTGTTCTTAAAAGTGAGGTAACCGGCCATACTTGTTAATGTGCTTCCATTGTCTGGATAGCGCGTAGAAGCTTCAGAACGATCGCCAGTAACAATGTTTTCGGAAAAGGCCGATGAAATTACGTTGTTGTGTATTGCTTCAACACCATAGAACCATTTTGAGGTGTTGTTGTCTTTTAAGAAATCAATATTTATTCCATAAACGTTAACATCCTCTTCTCTGGTAGTTTTATCGTCTTTTCCAAATTTTCTTGACACTCTATCTTCGTCAATTTTTTGATAATGCGTTAAGATTTCCATTTTATTAAAGAGTTTTTTCTCTGCTTTAATTTTTGCAGAAAGAGAGCCCAACAAGCGGTTTTGAGGGCCGTAATACCACTCTGCCCATTCTATTTCATTGTCATCGCTTAGGTCTGTTAATTGGTCATAACGAGGAACATCTGATGAGGTAGAATATTGGGTGTTGAGCGTTAAAATAAAGTTTTTAGAGACCTGGAAACGTATTTTTTGAAGTAAATCGGTTTGACTATAACCAGTACCTTTTTGGGTGGTAAAATCCTCTTTTCTTAGCACGGTATCAACCCCATTTATTCTATCGGCATAATTTTTAGTAATGCCAAACTCTGGAAAATCAGGGTTTGTTATTTCTCCCATTCTTAAATCTTCAAATTTGCTAAATGTTACGCTGGTTAAAGTGGCTAATTTTTTACTGCCTAAATTAAAATCGAAGTGAACAGTTTTTTCTTGATTGGCCGTGGCATATCTAGCGTAAGCATTTGCGCTATTGTTGTTAGTAGTATCTTTTTCTTTCTTAAATTTGGGCATTTTGGTCTCATAGTGCACCACGCCTCCAATAGCATCGCTGCCATAGATAACAGAATTTGAACCGTAAATGATGCTTGTTTTTTCAATGATAGAATTGTCTAGTGTAATAGCGTTTTGTAAGTGGCCACTTCTATAAATGGCGTTATTCATTCTCACACCATCCACTACAAGCAAAACCCGATTTGCTTCAAACCCCCTAATTATTGGACTTCCCCCGCCCATCTGGCTTTTTTGAATGTAAACTCCTCCGCTTAACTCTAGCATTTCAGCTGCTGTTTGAGGATTGTTAAATTCTACGGTTTTAGCGTCTATCTTGTCTATTTTAGAGCTTGCCTCTAAGGCATTGTTCTTTTCTTGTTCAGCAACTATTTCTATTGTCGGAATAGTAATCGTTTGTTCTTTAAGGGAGATTACGTTGCCAATATTTAATTTTGGAATCATAAAGGTGGCATAGCTTTGATGCATGAAAATTAAGGTGTCACGTTTAGCAAATTTTGAAATGTCAGCAATCCCAGCACTATCAGAAACTTCAGTTATAGATTGGTTTTTATTGTAAATAAAAACTTCTTCTATCCCTTTTTTGCTTTCAGAATTTTGGACTTTTATTTTTTGAGAAAATACTGAAAAAGACACTAAAGTGAGTAATATAAGACATGCAAATTTCAATTGGTTATGGTTTTTTCTTTTTTTGGAAAATAGCATTAATTCAAGACTTCTTCTAAGATTTCTAATGTGTTTAAGTTGGCCAAATTACTTAAATGTAAACTGTAATAATTTAAAATTGTAGTCAAAAGCATTTTACGTTGTTTGTTGTTGATAATTAAGGTTTCCATGGCATCAAAATTTGTACGAATTGTTTGGTGCAATAACTTTGAAGTTGGTGGGTCAACAAAAGCCTTGTGGTAAGGCAATAAGTGCGTAAAATAACCCTCTTGCAAATCAAAATAGAAAGCGGTATTTTTTGCGGGGGTAAAAATTTGGGGGTAAAATCCTAAATACTTAGTTAGGTTGATTAAGAAGATGAGGTGGAAATTGGAGCAACCATTATCAGAAAGATCTAACACTTGAATGGACTTGTGTAAAAATTCAAATAGTGGAAGGTTGGCCTCTTCTTCCTTAATAGATTTGTAAAGAATTTCCGCAATAAAAAAGGCGATAGAAGATTTTCCAATATCAAAAGGGATGGTATTGAATGGAATTTCAAGCTCAATGGTTTTTACCCTTTGCAAACCTTTGTTGCTCTTATGGGCGGCATCAATTTCTACTAAAGAAAGCGGTTGAAGATAGGCGGCCTTATTTTTGGATTTTTTGTTTCTCACACCATTAAGAATGTAAGCTTGCAAACCGTACTTTTCAGTATAAACGTTAGCAATTACACTTTTTTCGGAATATTTAAAATGATGAATGACTATCCCCTTAGTGGAACTAAGCATGGCTTTAGTGGATAAATAATATTTTAGCAACGGCCTTTAATTCGCCCTGAGGGCTACCGTTAAAAACCATATAAACACCAGTTTGCACTTTGTTTCCATTAAAATCTTTACCATCCCAAACGGCTTGACCCCCTAATGATTTTGTTTGAAAAACAATGTTCCCGCTAATATCAGTAATTCTTAAATCGGTATCTTTTACCAAGCCTCGTATTGCTATTGTTCCATTAAAATCGGGTTTAACAGGATTTGGGTAAACAAAAACATTATTAAAATCAGTATCAGCAGCTGTAGCTGTTCCTTTATAGGAGATTAAACCTTTTTCGGTGGCAAAAAATACTTCACCGGTTTTTGGGTTCAATTCAATGTCAAAAATATTATTAGAGAATAAAGGACTATTGTCTTTTGTAAAATGCTCCACTTGTTCGGTGCCATCTTCACTCATTAAATAAGCCCCAGAACTTTGTGTCCCTATCCATTTTCGGTTAGCGCCATCAACTTTAATTACATTTATAATTTCTGTTTCTAATAAAATCTGGGTTTGACCATCTTGTTGAATATAAATTTGTTCAGCTTCAATGTTCTCGCTAAAAACATTTGAAGGGTTATAAAAAACGGCAATTCCTTCATCGGTGCCAACCCATATTTCTCCATCAAGATCAAGGGCTAAACTATATAAAGCGGCACCTGGGATATTCGGATTGTAGGCATTTATGTCTGAATTAAAATTAGATAAATTAGCCGTAAGCACGGCCGTTTGATCATCAGACAAATCATCTAGCGTTCCGTTATCATTGTAAGCGACAATGGAGTTTTTATTTTGCATTCCTATCCATTTAGTTTTGTTATCGTCTATAGCAAGAGATGTAGGTGCGCCCCCAGTATTTGGTATTGCAAAGGTATGCCATTGGTTTTGTGCAAAAGAGTTCAATTGTTTGCTAGAGCTAAGCACCCAAAGTATATTGTCTTTGTCAAAAGCCATTGACCCTATTTTTGTTGATGTAAAAGTGCTATCCAGAGAAGAGTTTTGTGCATTATAAATGTTGGTTATAGTGCCATTGTTTAATTCAAACAATCCATTGTTCCATGTGCCAACATAAACTTGATTTTTATTGCTAGGGTTTATGACTACATTTACGGCATCATAGGCGATGTTCCCATTGGCATCGTTTATGTTTTTTCCAACATTTTCCCATTTGTCATTGATCAAATAGTTAATTAAATTTTTTGAATTATATAGCGCCCCGAAGTTGCTGTTGTTATAGCCTCCGGAAACTTTCCATAGGTCACCATCAACAAAGTCCATATCAAATGTTGTTTCAGATGATGGTCCATTGGGAACAATAATTTCATTATTGTAATTATTTTTAGACTTTATTAAACCATGTTCATTTTCTGCATACCATATTGTTCCATCATTATCAACACAAGTTTCTTTTGGTGCAATATAAAACCAGTCGTTTACAGTGAATATGTTTGCAGATAGCACCAATGCACTGTCAAAGATGTTAATTCCATCATCTTTTGTTAATATTAATTTGTCAGCAGAAATACTCAGACTTTCGATATTTGTACCCTCAGGAAAAAGTGCTTGCCAAGAACCAGCATTGTTGTAAAGCAAAGAGTCCTGCTTCCATCCGGGAGAATCGAAAATTACAAAGAGTTTATTAGAGAAATGGACGATGTCTCCATAAGTTTCTGTTCCCAATTCAGGAAGCAATGACCAAATATTATAATCTGCTAGGTTGGTACTGTTTTTATTTGCGAAATAAACGCCTTCATTTGTCGCTGCATAAATATTTAAATTATCTGTTGTAACAGCGTTAGTAAATAGTGAGTTTCCTAAAGGGCCAAAAAAGTAGGTGTCAACAATTTCTAGTTTCTCAGTATCTAGCACAACAATCCCAAAACCTGTCGATAGATAGGCAAATTTTTCCTCAATAAAAATATGATTGATTGTTTTGGTACCTAAAATATTACTGTTTTTAACGAACGATAGGTTGGTGATGTTTTTGTCAGAATTAATTATATCAATATTCCCATTGGTATAAGTTACAATTACTGTCTTGTTGTAATCGTTGTATTTAATTTTACTCAGGCCAATATCAGACAATCCCGTTATCAGATTTAACCTTTCAATAGTAAAGTCAGATTTGTTGTAAGTAAATAAAGCAGAGTTTGTTGCGCAGTAAACAATCCCGTTTCCTTCAGTTACAGAGATGGCATCGGAATAAGGAAGATGGTCTCGCCAACTGCCAATGGGGATGTCTTGAGCAAAACAAACAATAGTTTGAAGACCGATTAAGAATGTTATTAATAATTTATTGAGCATATTTTGTGTAACTGTTAAACTAAAAATGTTCAGTTATATTGTGCAAAAATAAGTTATATTTGTCAAAATATATGGCTCCGTAGTTCAACTGGATAGAATGGCAGATTTCGGCTCTGCTGGTTGGGGGTTCGAATCCCTCCGGGGTCACAAATACAACTCCTTTTTATTTTTTAAAAAGGGTTGTATTTTTTGTTCAAAATTTTGAGGGGAGATTGGATCAATATTTTTTAAATAGTTGAAGAAGCAAAGTGAAAAATTGTAAATGAAAAACAAGACTTTCAATATTAGTTTACAAAAGGAAGTTGTTGTTGTTTCGTTATTCCTAGTTAGCACGCTGCTTCATTTTTTCTTTGGGGAATATAGTTTTGATTTAACCGACCTTTCTTCGGTGCAAATTAGCCGGGCAACACTAGATGCCGCAGATGTTTCTAAAAGAATTTCTTTTTTTTATAAATTATTGGGATTGTTTCTACTGCTAATGCTAGTGGTCTATTGCTTGGTTTTTTTTGCAAAAAAGAAATGGGGAATTCACCCAAACCAAGAAAAAGCTTTGATTTTGCTCGCCATTACGGGGTTTTTGTTAAGGATTTCGTCTGTTTACGGTATTCAATGTGATAATGGTGCAAACCTGATAACAGGATTTTTTGTTGCGGTAATTGGATTATCCATTTTAAGTCGACATAGAAACCTGTTTCGCATAGCCACTAATTTTACTTTTTTCTTTGGAGTTGCTATTATGTCAATGATTACTTTAGGAGCTCTACTTTTCCTGTTCAATTCAAATCAATTTGTACAAGAAAATAGTAGCTTATTGTTTTTTGTTTTATTGCTTGTTAGCATAGGCTTGACTGCCGTAATCAAACAAAAAAAGAGGCTTAAGTTGAGGATGCTGTTTTTATACTCCACACCACTATGCTTGGTGCCCATATTGATTTTTATTTCAATAGAATTGCTGTTTTATTTTAAGCTACATCACGATATTTTTATTCCCTTTAAGTGGATTTTTATCGGGCTTTGGACACTCCTGGCAATAGGCATCTGGGGTTTTCTTAAATTGAAGAAGCCAACTTTTTCTGTAACAAGCTTGGTTCATATTTTTTATGCGCCTTCGGCACTTTTAGTGTTTTTGCTATTTACGCAATACTCTCCCATATTGGCGCATCCAAAAGAAATGTTTGAGTTGGCAAATCCTGCCATTGCCCAAATGCGACTGTTTGCGTTTGCAGAAATCCCAATTGTAGACTTTATGTCTTCACATATGCTTTCGGAACAATTTTATGGGTTCATTTATCATCTAATTTTTGGATTTGATGGGGGTTTAGATTTTTTATCCTATCAGTTTTTTTATAACACCATTTTTTATTTTATAGTATATGTTTTTTTAAAAAAGGTATTCAATTCTGGAGCACTGGCATTGTTGTTTTTAATTGCCTTTCCTTTGGTATCCTCTTTGTTTTATACCCATTTGTTTTCCAGTGTTTTGATATTCTTTATAGTACAAAATATATTAAACAGCCAAACCGTTAAGCATTACTATTTGTTAGGAACTCTGTTGGTTATAATGTGTTTTTGGCGATTGGATTTAGGAGTTTCCACTATAATGTCTGCAATTGTTTATATTTTGATTGGCTTTTTTGTAAGTCGGAAAAAAATTGAATTTTTAACCTTGCTAAAAGCAGTGGGGATATTTGGTGCAACTTGCTTGTTTGGAGTACTGATTGTGTTATTTTTTCGAGAAAGGGAGGATGTTTTAGTGAATGTAAATAACTTCTTCCATTACATTTCTGCTAATCAGGCGCACGGACTATCTGTGGTAGCCCGGAATTATGGACAACAGTTTTTTATGCACCATATATTATTTCCTATGGGTTCTATTTTGACTCTTTTGTTCTCTATTTACACACTAAGGTCTCGAGGCAAGGAATTGACTTCTGCAGCAAAATATGCTTTAAATGCCTCCATTTTTTTATTCTTGGTTTATCTAGCTAATTTCCAGAGAGGTTTGGTAAGGCATAGCTTCGCAGAGCATACGGATTCTTTTTTAACGTCAACATTTTTTATTGCTTTAGCACTTTTTATCTTTTCGCAAATAAAACACAATGTTGAACCGTGGAAACGCTATGTTTACCTTTTTAGTAGCTCGTTTGCGATTATCTTTATGCTAAAATATTTTGCTATTGATAAGAATCGATCAGGGTTGGATCAATTTTTAGAAAAAACCACTTTAGCAAATTTTGATAAAAAGATTACTTCAGAAAATTATAAAGGAAGAATTACTGGAAAAAAAGAGTTTTCAGAAAATAATTTTGTCGATTTAAAACGGTTTTTGGATGGGTTTATTTCTGATGAGCAAACCTTTTTGGATTTCTCTAATACTCCAATGCTGTATTACTATTGTCAACGAAAAGTGCCATCCTATTTTTGTCAAAATTTACAAAACATTGTTGATGACTATTTGCAGTTAGAGCAAATTAAGAGAATTGACCCCGCTCAAATTCCCGTTGTTATTTATTCTAATTCGCCAAAAAATTGGTGGGACAATACTGATGGCGTTTCCAATATAATGCGTCAATATTTATTGGCGGAACACATTCATAAAAATTACAAACCTTTTGCTTTAATAAATAAGCACAGTGTTTGGGTGTCCAAAGCATCAGAACTAGACAATTTGGGCTATCAATTTGATGAAGACTTAAATGTTCCTCAAACGTTTAATTATCAAGAGGCCGGATGGTTAATCAACAACTATATTGAAAAGGAATTAAGTAATGCTTTCGAAAAGCTGGAATTGAATAAAGATAGATTACAAATTAAAGGGAATAAAGTAATTTTATCTACCGATAACTTAGGGGTGGAATTAACGAATCTCTTTATTAAAATTAAGCTAGAAAAATCTGTTGATAACCAGGATTTGAAAATAGAATTTTTCTCTAAAGAGCAGCTTTTGGGAAGCAATGTTTTTAGAACAAGAAGTAAGGAGTTGGAATATATGATGCCATTGAGCAATCATTATTTATGGTCCGCTGAATCAGTATCGGTTATTAAAGCTTTAGGCAATGAAAGCTGCAAAATAATGGATGTTCAGCTATTTAAAGATATTCGAGATGAATACTAAGCAGCAAATTGCCATAGACAAATATATTGCTAAGCCAATAGCCTTTTTTTCTAATTTTATTGTTAGGGCATTAGGGCAGGTTTTATCAATTGACCACAATTTAAATAAAGAGTTTAAGGTGGTAGCCATTTCTAAATTTAAAGGAATGGGAAGTATTCTTCAGGCAACACCGATGATTGCCGCTATAAAAAGAAAAAACCCTAATACTGAAATTATTTTTATAAGTACGAAGCCAAATTATACAATCTTAAGTAAAATAGACTCAATTGATACAATAATCACTGTGGATGACAGCAATTTGTATCAATTTGTTCGTTCAAATATTATAGCTTTAGCTAAGTTGATAAGAAAGCGGCCAGAAGTATATTTTGATCTTGAAATTTACTCTGATTACAGTACTTTATTTGCATTATTTTCTTTGTCGGTTAACCGCATTGGCTTTTATCTCAGGTCGAGTTCGTTTAGGATGGGAATTTATACCCATATGATGTTTTTTAACCCTCGGGTACCAATTTCTAAAGTATACTTGCAGTTAACAAAACTGATTGGTTGTGATACAGAAGACTTGGAGATTTATCCACTGATGGTGGGGACAAAACAACGTCCTAAAAGGGCGCGAAAACACATTGTTATTAATCCTAACTCATCTGACCTAAGGCTAGAAAGAAGGTGGCCTCAAAAGAGTTTTATTGGACTAGTTCAAGCTCTCCTGGAGGGTTTTCCTGAGTTTGATATTTTGTTAATTGGAGGAAAAGGTGAAGAAACTGATTATACCGAAGAGATAGCCGTAGAAATTAATAACGATAGGGTAATAAGTTTGGCGGGTAAAACTTCTCTCGAAGACCTTACCTCCATTATCAATGATGCTACATTAATGGTAACCAATGATACTGGGCCAATGCACATTGCCTTTTGTGTG
>Ga0228614_1001145_pt1 | contig 12014 bp, 9 predicted proteins | sample 15DmetaG_FD_190531 | JGI IMG/M metagenome (GOLD analysis project Ga0228614, IMG submission 190531) | Seawater microbial communities from Monterey Bay, California, United States - 15D | ecosystem: Environmental > Aquatic > Marine > Coastal | place: USA: California | collected 2016-10-13
CCGAGATGGCCGCGATTTCGATCCGTTCATCGTCTAGCAAACGGTCCAGCGCGCCCCATGTGAACGCGCCATGTGCCCCGCCGCCCTGAAGGGCTAGGTTGATGCGTTTTGTTTGGGCCATGGGTCATCCTTTTGCGCTTGGGGTCGGGGCCTCCTCAGAGGGCGGTCCAACCGCCATCCACCGAAATGGTCGTGCCGGTTATTTGTGCCGCCGCGTCCGAGCATAGGAACACGGCCGTGCCGCCCATCTGCTCAACCGTTGCGAACTCTTTGGACGGCTGCCGCGTGAGCAGGACGTTTTCAACGACCTCTTCGCGGCTCATGTTGTATTCTTTCATCGTGTCGGGGATCTGCGCCTCGACCAATGGGGTCAGAACATAACCGGGGCAAATCGCGTTTGCTGTGATTGGCTCGCGCGCGGTTTCGAGGGCCACGACCTTGGTCATGCCAACCACCCCGTGTTTCGCCGCGACATATGCCGATTTGTAGGGTGAGGCCGTCAGCCCATGCGCCGAAGCGATGTTGATAACTCGGCCCCAGCCCGCCGCGCGCATCATCGGCAATGCCGCGGCCGTGGTGTGATAGGCCGACGACATGTTGATCGCGATAATCGCGTCCCATTTGTCTTGGGGGAATTCGTCAATCGCGGCGACGTGCTGGATGCCTGCGTTGTTGATCAGGATGTCACATGCGCCGGCCTGCTCGATCAGGGCGCGGCACTGGTCGCCTTTGGACATATCAGCCTGAATATAGCGCGCGTTGACGCCGTGATCTGCCGCGATTTGGGCGGCCAACGCGTGATCCTCTTCGCGGTCTGTGAATGAGTTGATCACCACGTCCGCGCCAGCCTTGGCCATTTCGATTGCGATACCCAAGCCGATGCCCGAATTGGAGCCGGTGATGACGGCGGTCTTGCCTTGAAGTGTCATGGATCGTTTCCCTTGTCTCACGTTGCGTCAACGATAGCTGCTGCACCGCAGAATGAAAGGAAGTTCTGCGATACCTGCCGTAGTGCGGCATCAATCGTGATCGGCTGTGATGCGTGATTGGTGTGATGGATTGCCTCGCATATGGCCCAAAAAAAAACGCCAGCACGAAGCTGGCGTTAAGTTATTGAGGCAGGTTTCATACAGGCAAGAAACCTATCGAGCAGTGACCTCAATATACTGGATGCGGTGTTGAGAGTCCAAGTTAAAGTTTTGGACTATCCTGAGGGATCACCGTATCTTGAGGCCAATAAATCAAGGAAAACAGGAACTGTTTCGATATGGTCTTCAATTCTTTTCATCGAGCAGTCGCAGGCGCCGTGGTCGGATTGGCGCTTTTTTGCCAACCGATTCTTGCCACCGATTCTCCATCTGAAAGCGCTCAGGCGCACCATGGAATCGCTCTTTATGGTGCTCCGGCGTTGCCTGCGGACTTTGCGCACTTACCCTACGCAAATCCCGACGCCCCCAAGGGTGGGGTGTTTGTTGACGGTCAGGTCGGCGGTTTCGATAGTCTCAACCCGCACATCCAAAAAGGCCGTGTGCCGTGGCAATTGCGGTTCCTTGCGCACGAAAGCCTGATGGGCAGATCCTATGATGAGCCGTTCACATTGTACGGCCTTCTGGCCGAGACTGTGGCCGTCGATCCAGAGGGCCATTGGGTCGAGTTTCAACTGCGTCCCGAGGCCCGGTTTTCTGACGGTGCTCCGGTCACCGTTGAGGACGTTATCTGGTCCTATGAGACGCTCGGCACCCAAGGGCATGCGCGCTACCGGGGGTCATGGGCGCAGGTGGCGCGTATTGTGCCGGTGGGTACGCGCGGTCTGCGCATCAGTTTTAAGGCGCCCAACCGTGAGTTGGCGATGATCATGGGGATGCGCCCTGTTCTGAAAAAGGCCCAGTGGGAGGGCCGCGATTTTGCCCAAAGCGGGTTGGATGTGATCCCGATTACGAGTGCGGCTTATGTCATCACTGATTTTGAGCCGAACCGCTTTGTCGAGCTGAGCCGCAACCCTGATTACTGGGCCCGCGATCTGCCTCTACGCAAAGGGGTACACAACCTTGATACCCTACGGATGGAGTTTTTCACCGATGCGTCCGCCATGTTTGAGGCATTCAAGTCCGGTGAACTGAGCACGATGCGCGAAACCTCTGCTGCGAAATGGGCGGAGCAATATGATTTTCCGGCGGTGCAAAGCGGCGCGATCGTTAAATCCGAGGTTCCGCATCAACGCCCAACTGGGATGACGGGCTTGGTGATGAACACCCGCACCGGATTCTTTGCCGATTGGCGCGTGCGTGAGGCGATGATTGAGGCGTTCAACTTTACCTACACCAACACGGTGCTGAACGGCGGAGCACTGCCCCGGATCGAAAGCTATTTCGCGAATTCGCCGCTTGGCATGACACCGGGCACTCCCGCTGAGGGCCGCGTGCGGGACCTGTTGAAACCCTTTGCCGATAGCCTGCCACCCGGTGCGATTGACGGCTATGCATTGCCCAAGGGCAGTGCGCGTGTGGCCAATCGTGGTGCGATCCGGCGGGCTACGGCTTTGCTTGAGGATGCAGGGTATATCGTCGAAAATGGCCGCCTTGTAGGACCGGACGGGCCGGTTCAATTCGAAATCCTACTGCAAAACGGCTCAAGTGAGATTGGCTCGGTTGTCGATATCTATGTCGAAGCGCTGGAACGGCTGGGCCTTGATCCGGAGATTTCCTCCATCGACAGCGCCCAATACACGGAGCGTGTGAACAGCTACGATTTCGACATGACCTATTATCGCTGGGGTTTGTCGTTGTCACCGGGGAATGAGCAGTGGCGCTATTGGGGCCCTGAAGGGGTTGAGGCACCGGGATCGCGTAACCTGATGGGCACTGACACGCCCGCGATTTCCGCGATGATTGACGCTATGCTGGAGGCCCAATCACAAGAGGATTACGTGGCCGCAGTCAAAGCGCTGGACCGTGTGCTGACGGCAGGGCGCTATGTGGTCCCGTTGTGGCACAACCCGGTCTCATGGATTGCACATGATGCTGAGCTGAAATTCCCCTCTGATAGGATCTCGATCTACGGCGATTGGATCGATTTCCAGCCCGATGTTTGGTGGCGCGAACCCGGCTAAACTCCCAAGTCGGGCGCCTCGCATGCCAGTGGCGCCTCGTCCTCATGGACTGCGAACAAATCATTCAATGGGTCCGCGCCTTTTGCGCGGGCCGACACGCCCCCGCCGGGTTGTTTGAAAAAGTCCCAGCAGATCGGCTCGGGGCTTTCGTCGTAGATAAAACAGATGTCGCTGTCGGCGTTTTCAAACCATATGCCGCGTTGGCATTGGCCGTCTTCAAACGCCCAGATGACGCGTTTGTCGGGAAAGTATTGCTCGGCGCCAAAGGCGCGGCCCGCGCGTTCAAAATAGAGGGTTTTGCCAGATACGCGAGCGTCAAACTCAGCGCCCGAAAACGTCTCTTGGGCGACGGCGGGCGTGGTGAGGATAAGGCAAAGGGTTAGGGCGAGGCGCATGGTCACTCCGGGCTGTTGGCCTCAACATAGGCAAGGTGGGGGCGGCTGAAAACCATACCTGCCAAATCTGTGTGGTCACCCGCGACCGGGGAATTCGTTTCCTATGGCAGTCGCGGTGGTATCGGCTTGGGGGAATTCGCCCATTTGGTGTCGGTTTTGACATTTGGGAGAGGGCAGGGCGTGCTATCACACACCCGATGCGCGCGGGAGGCTTTCATGGCATTGGACGACAACAAAGGTGTGTGGAAATCAGGTCGAGGCAAAGGGCGCAAAACGCCCAAGGGTCGGCAGTATGAGGATACCGCACTGGCAGAAGTGCGTGCCCTTTTGGGGGATCGCCCTCGGCGGCGGGACCTGCTCATCGAGTTTTTGCACCTGATCCAAGATGCCTATGGGCACCAATCTGCGGCGCACCTGCGGGCTTTGGCCGAAGAGATGAAGCTATCAATGGCCGAGGTCTGGGAGGTCGCGACGTTTTACGCGCACTTCGATCCGCTGCGTGAAGATGATCCGGTGCCGCCCGCACTTACCATTCGAGTGTGCGATTCGCTGTCGTGCGAATTGGCTGGATCTGAGGCACTGATTTCGGCGCTTGAGGATGGCGTTGATCCATCCCAAGTGCGTGTTCTGCGTGCGCCTTGCATGGGTCGCTGCGATACGGCCCCAACGCTGGAGCTGGGGCACAACCATATCGACAACGCCACGCCTGAATTGGTGCACGCGGCGATTGCGGCTGGTGATACTCACCACAAGATGCCCGACTACGAAGTGTTTGAGGCATATTGTGCAGGCGGTGGTTACGCCGAGTTGGCGCGTTTGCGTGCGGACGGCGATTGGGAGCAAGTGCAGGACCAAGTTCTAGCCTCGGGTCTGCGTGGGCTTGGCGGGGCCGGGTTCCCGTCGGGCAAGAAGTGGGGCTTTGTTCGGGCCAATCCCGGGCCGCGCTATTTGGCCGTGAACGGCGATGAGGGCGAGCCGGGCACATTTAAGGACCGTTACTATCTAGAGCGCACGCCGCACTTGTTTCTTGAGGGGATGCTGATCGCCGCATGGGCCATCGAGGCTGAGACCTGTTTTATCTATATGCGCGATGAATATCCGGCGGTGCTGGAGATTCTGGCGACCGAAATCGCAGCCCTAGAGGCGGCGGGCATCGTTGAACCGGGATATATCGATCTGCGCCGTGGGGCGGGTGCCTACATTTGCGGCGAAGAAAGCGCGATGATCGAATCGATTGAAGGCAAACGTGGCCTGCCGCGTCATCGCCCACCGTTTGTGGCGCAGGTCGGCGTGTTTGGTCGCCCGACGCTGGTGCATAACGTTGAGACCTTGAAGTGGGTTGCGCGGATTGTACGCGAAGGGCCGGAAATCCTGTCATCCGTCACGCACAACGGTCGCACGGGCCTGCGGAGCTATTCCGTATCTGGACGCGTCGCTGCACCCGGGATGTACCTGCTACCAGCGGGTTCGACGATTGTTGATATTATCGATGCGGCGGGTGGCATGACCGAGGGGCATGCGTTCAAGGCCTATCAACCGGGCGGGCCATCTTCGGGCGTTTTGCCCGCGTCGTTGAATGATGTGCCGCTGGATTTTGATACGTTGCAGCCGCATGGGACATTCATTGGATCTGCCGCCGTGGTCGTTTTGTCGGATCAGGACCGTGTGCGGGATGCGGCGTTGAACATGCTGCGGTTCTTTGAGGCAGAGAGCTGCGGTCAATGCACCCCCTGCCGCGTGGGCTGTGAAAAAGCCGTGAAGCTGATGCAGGCGGAAACGTGGGATCAGGGGCTTTTGGAAGACCTGAGCCAAGCCATGGTTGATGCGTCGATCTGTGGGCTGGGGCAGGCGGCGCCGAACCCCATCCGGCTGACGATGAAGCACTTTGCCGACGAAATCTAAGCGTCGCCCTTTGGGCGTTTACATCATTTAGGGGGCGCTGCCCCCGGCTCCGTGCCGGAGCCTCCCCCGGAGTATTTTGGGAACAAAGGAGGCTGAGTGACACGGTGGCTTTCAAACCGTGCGTGCTCGTATTAGATGTGAGCGCCGTAGGCGACGGCAGGAACGGTCTGGGCGATGGCATTTTTCAAGAAACTCAAGGAACGGATGTTCAAGAGCTCCTCTAAGTTGGAGGAGGGATTGGATGCTATCGTTGAAGACGGTGGCGCGGTTGAGGCGGCTGCCGAGGTAGATTTGGGTGCTGAAGCGGAACGGTTGGCGACGGAGAGCGCTCGGCTTGAGGAAGAAGCGGCCCGTTTAGAACGTGAGGCTGAGGACGCAGAGGCTGCGCGGGCATTGGCGCAGGAGGCTGATGCGGAAGAGCGCAGAGCAGCAGAGGCGGCCCAAATTGAAGCTGACCGGGTGGAGGCTGCACGCATCGCGCGAGTTGAGGCTGAGGAGCGCCGCGCCGAGGAGGTGAGAGCCGCAGCAGAGGCATCCCCCAAGCCCGGCCTATTGGGCCGGATTTTGGGTCGCGGCGAGGCCAAGACTGTGGTGCGCCGTGCGCTTGATGATGAGATGTTGGAGCAGCTGGAAGAACTGCTGATCACAGCAGACATGGGGGTCGATACCGCGTTGCGCGTGACGGCCAATATGGCTGAGGGTCGGATGGGTAAGCGGCTTTCTACGCAAGAGATTAAGGGGCTTATGGCTTCTGAGGTTGCGGCGATCATGGAACCCGTTGCCAAGCCGATGCCTTTGTACCCCAAGAAGCCTCAGGTTGTTTTGGTTGTGGGTGTAAATGGCTCGGGTAAGACGACGACGATTGGTAAGCTGGCCAGTCAGTTTCGTGCGGCAGGCAAGTCCGTTGTGATTGCCGCAGGCGATACGTTTCGTGCCGCAGCAGTGGAGCAATTGCAGGTTTGGGGGGATCGGGCCGGCGTTCCGGTTCTGACAGCGCCTGAGGGTTCGGACCCTGCTTCGTTGGCCTTTGATGCAATGAGTAAGGCCGAGGCAGATGGCGCCGACTTGCTGATGATCGACACGGCCGGGCGATTGCAAAATCGCGCTGATTTGATGGAGGAATTGGCCAAGATCGTGCGTGTGATCCGCAAAAAGGACCCCTCTGCGCCGCATAACACCTTGCTGGTTCTTGATGCGACGACTGGTCAAAACGCGATCTCTCAGGTGGAGACATTCCAAAAACTGGCGGATGTGTCAGGCCTTGTGATGACAAAGCTGGATGGGACCGCAAGGGGTGGTGTTTTGGTGGCTTTGGCGGATAAATTCGGCTTGCCTATTCATGCCATCGGCGTGGGAGAGCAGATTGACGATCTACAAGCCTTTGATCCAGAAGACTTCGCAAGAGCACTGACAGGCCTAGATGCCTGACGCTACATGAGCGCGTGGATCCTCGCAGTTGAGGGGACGCCAGCGGGCGAACAAGTCGCTTTATTGCTTGTGCTGTTTGCGGCGCTTTTGCATGCGATCTTTGGCGCGATACAGAAGGGGCGGTTTGATCCTTGGACGACCCGAGCGGCGATAGACGTTTGCCTTGTCCTTATTTCGGGGCCGTTTGCTTTGTTTGTTGTGCCATGGCCCCAAGGCCAAGAGTGGTGGTTGTTTGCGGGCGCATTGGTCATCCACTTTCTGTATAAATCGGGCATGGCGGCGGCCTACCAACGGGGGGCGTTTACCGTTGTTTATCCTGTTGTGCGCGGTACTGCGCCGCTGTTTGCGGTCTTTGGCGCATGGCTGATCTTTGGTGAAACCTTCGCCCCCCTGCAATGGTTTGGGCTGGGGTGTTTGTTGGCCGGTATCTTTGGTCTCGCGCTTTATAACATCCTATATTTGGTCAAGGATCGCGGCTCGCTTTTGCCAGCGCTTGGCATGGCGGTGTTCACGGGGATGATGGTTGCGGCCTACACAACCTTTGACGCCTTCGCGATCCGCACAACGCCCAATCCATTCACGTTTGTCGTGTGGTTCTTCTTTCTCTGCTCGCTCGATTTTCCGGCGCTGTGGCTTTGGCTGCACGCCCGAGGGCGCGTGGCGACGCCAGAATGGCGGCCGCTGTTCACACGCGGTGTGATTGGCGCGCTTGTGGCCTATGGCTCCTTCGGCTCAGTGCTTTTGGCGACACGGTTGGGCAAGGTCGGGGAGGCCGCAGCCCTACGTGAAACCTCAATCGTTTTTGCCGCTCTGATCGGCTGGCTCATCCTAAAGGACACCGTCGGGCCGCGCCGGATCGCACTTATGTGTTTGATCGCGTTGGGCGCCGTGTTCATCGAGCTTGGCAGCTAGGGGTGGATATTCCGTGCCGCCGGGCCTAGGTCAGACTAGATCCATGGAGAAGCCGATATGACCCAGCCCGAACTCGCGCCCAAACCTGTTGCCCAATCTGAGGGGCGCACTGTGAACGGTACGCTGAAATTCCTGTTGGAAACGGGACCGGTTCTCGCGTTTTTTGGGGCCTACATGTATTTCAAGGATGAGACGTTTCTCATCAACGGGACGGAATACGGGGGCTTCATCGCGGTGACGGTGGCGTTCATTCCCGTCATTCTAGCGGCTACGGCGATCTTGTGGGCGCTGTCGGGCAAACTGTCCAAGATGCAGGTGCTGACGGCTGTCTTGGTGATTTTTTCGGGCGGTATCTCGTTTTGGTTCAATGACGAGCGGTTCATCAAAATCCGCCCCACGATCATGTTCTCGATCTTTGCCGCGATCCTGTTTTTGGGCTTGGCACGAGGGCGCAGCTATCTTGAATACTTGATGGAAGACCTGATCCCCTTGCAACGCGAGGGGTGGCTTATCCTGACAAAACGCTTTGCGATGCTGTTTGCGGGCCTCGCCGTCTTTAATGAGATCGCGTGGCGCAGCCTGTCGACCGAAGTCTATGTGACGGTCGACACGTTTGGCGTGCCCATCGCGATCTTTGCGTTCTTTTTCACGCAAACCAAACTATTCACAGTCTACGCGATTGAGGAAGAACCTGAGGCCTAAGCCTCAGGGTTTTGTCGGTTTTTTCGAGCTAAGATCACGCGAACCATAGAACCCTGCGCCGGGTGACTTGGCGCCACCTTTGCGCGCGCTGCCGCGTTTTGGCGCACCTTTCGCGTCCTTGCGCAAAGACATGCCGGGGTTCGAGAGGAACTGCTTCTTTTTCTCTGCTCTTTCCGCTTGTTCGGCTTCGCGCCGGGCGGATCGGTCATTGTCGGGACGGTCTTTGCCAAAAGGTTTCCGATCGCCACGATCCTCACCGTATGGTTTGCGCGCGGGGCGGTCGCCACGGTCTTCACCGGGCTTGCCATATGGTTTGCGCGCGGGACGGTCGCCACGGTCTTCACCGGGCTTGCCGTATGGTTTGCGCGCGGGGCGATCACCACGGTCTTCACCGGGCTTGCCGTATGGTTTGCGCGCGGGACGGTCACCGCGGTCCTCACCGGGCTTGCCGTATGGTTTGCGCGCGGGACGGTCACCACGGTCTTCACCGGGCTTGCCGTATGGCTTGCGCGCAGGACGGTCGCCACGATCTTCACCGGGCTTGCCGTATGGTTTGCGCGCTGGGCGGTCGCCACGGTCTTCACCGGGCTTGCCGTATGGCTTGCGCGCGGGACGGTCGCCACGGTCTTCACCGGGCTTGCCGTATGGTTTGCGCGCTGGGCGGTCGCCACGGTCCTCACCGGGCTTGCCGTATGGCTTGCGCGCGGGACGGTCACCACGGTCTTCACCGGGCTTGCCACCGGGGCGCCCACCGGGCTTTCCGCCAAACTTGCCAGCGGGCTTCCCGCCGAATTTGCCAGCAGGTTTTCCGCCGGGTTTGCGGCCACCGGGGCCGGGTTTGCCCGGTGCGCGGGTTTCGGTTTCGTCGGCCATCTCGGGCTCTCCTAGTTGGTCACGCAGCACACGCGTGCGGACCTCTTCAATCTCGCCGATCGCCAGTGTGCCCAGCTGAAACGGCCCATAACTCAACCGGATCAGACGGTTCACCAAAAGCCCTTGGCTTTCCATGGCACGCCGAATTTCACGGTTTTTACCTTCGCGCAGGCCCAGCGTCAGCCAAGCATTGCCGCCCTGTTGGCGGTCAAACGCCACCTGCATGGGGGCAAAGCGTTCGCCTTCAACGGTTAGACCTCCGCGCATCGCTTCAAGTTGTGCCTCTGTCGGTGTGCCGCGGACGCGGACGCGGTAGCGACGCAGCCACCCGGTTGAGGGCAGCTCAAGGCGGCGTTTCAACTCACCATCGTTGGTCAGCAGCAACAGCCCCTCAGAGTTGAGATCAAGCCGCCCCACCGTCATCACCCGTGGCAAATCGTCGGGCAGCGCGTCAAACACTGTCTCACGGCCTTGCTCATCGCGGGTCGTGGTCACAAGGCCGGTGGGCTTGTGATACATCCACAGCCGCGCACGTTCCGGCGGTGCAAGGGGTACGCCATCAACGGCGACGCGATCCTCGTCCGTCACGTTAAGTGCGGCGCTTTCAATGACTTGCCCGTTAACCGTGACGCGGCCTTCAGCAATGATAACTTCGGCGTCGCGGCGCGAGGCGATGCCTGCGCGGGCGATCACCTTGGCAATGCGGTCACCGGGAGGCGCGCTTTTGGAGGGGGATGTGTTGGACATGCGCCTCCCTTATCGCGCAAGTGTGCGCTTGGAAAGCGTCTTGCGCGGGGGGCGGCGTTTCGGCAAGTCTGCAACATGTCGTTTCGATCCCACATGGAGGCCGCGCTAGAGGCCGCAAAAGCCGCAGGTGCGCGCGGAGAGGTGCCCGTGGGCGCGGTCGTTTTATCCAAGGATGGCAAGGTCTTGGCGATCGAGGGTAACCGCACGCGGGAACGTAATGACCCCACCGCTCACGCCGAGATCCTTGCGATCCGAGCGGCATGTGCCGCGCTTAACCAAGAACGATTAACGGATTGCGATCTTTACGTTACGTTGGAACCTTGCGCGATGTGCGCCATGGCGATCAGCCACGCGCGGATTGCACGGGTGTATTATGGGGCGTCTGATCCAAAATCAGGCGGTGTGGCCCAGGGCGCGCGGGTGTTTGCCCATCCGCAGACCCATCATGTGCCCGAGGTCTACGATGGTATAAATGCCGCCGCCTCTGAGGCGTTGTTGCAGGATTTTTTCAGTTCCCGTCGGGGGTAGTCATAGGCTACGCCTGCACGGGTTCAACCAACAGCGCCCGAAGTGACAGGGCCATGACCTTGGCACTATCGAGCATATCCTGCACGCCCACCCATTCGTCTGGCTGATGGGCTAGATCAAGGATGCCCGGTCCGTAGGCAATGCAATTCTTGAGCCGCCCAATCCGGTCGATATGCTTTTGATCATAGGTTCCGGGAGAGACAACAAATTGCGCCTGCGTATCCAATACTTGGGCGATGGCGTCTTGGACCGTGCGCACCACCGGCGCGTTTTCATCGGTCATGGTGGGGGTGACGGACCATAACTCACGCAGGTCATAGCGGAACTCGGGGCGTTGGGATTTGACCGTCTCAAGGACATCGATGATCTCGGCTTTGACCTCATCGATGTTTTCTTCGATCAAGAACCTCCGGTCGATCGTGATCCGACACGAGTCTGGCACACAGGCAGAGGGGAAGCCGGTGTAATCCGCAGGCAGCTCATTAGCGCCGCCGTGAATGGCATTGATATTCATAGTCGAATTGCGCGCGCCCTCTGGCACCACCGGCATATCCGTGTGCTTTGAGGCCAAAAGCGGGAACAACGTGCGTTCCATTTCCTCTAGCACGGCACCCATGTGGCGCACCGCGCAATCGCCCAAGAATGGCATGGAGCCGTGGGCGATCCGGCCCTTTGTCTCAATCTCGGCCCACCAAACGCCACGGTGCCCCAGACAAATGCGGTCCTTGTTCAAAGGCTCGGGGATGATGACGTGCTGCACGCGTTCGGGGTCAAAATACTCCTGCTCAGCCAGATACGCGACGCCGCCATAGCCGCCGGTTTCCTCATCCGCCGTTGCGCTGATTTCCACGGCGCCCGAGAATTCGGGGTGGGTATCAATAAACGCCTCTGCGGCGATGATAGATGCAGCAAGCCCGCCCTTCATGTCACACGCGCCGCGACCATAGATGCGGTCACCCTCCAGCTCACCGCCAAACGGATCACGGGTCCAGCCCTCACCCACGGTGACGACATCGTGGTGGCTGTTGAAATGCACGCATTCGCCGGGGCTGGCCCCTTCGCACCGCGCTACAAGGTTCCAGCGCGGGTGGGTCTCACTATCTGCGGGCGCGCCTTGGGCGCGGATCATTTCGGTCGTAAATCCATGCGCGCTGAGCCGGGCGTCCAAATAGGCGCAGATCGCATGGTAATTGTCGCCCGGCGGGTTGAGGGTCGGAATACGGATCAAGTCTTGGGTCAGCGCGATCAGATCATCGCGCCGGGCCTCGATGGTTTGGAGAAGAGGATCGGACATTGGGGCCCCCGTGCTGTTCGGGTTGAGTGTAGGCAATTGCCACCCAATGACCAGAGGGGGTGGCGGCAAAGGCCGCGCCGACCTATGTGCTGATAAGCAAAGGGGGTGGCTATGCTGCTGAATA
>Ga0228614_1001164_pt1 | contig 11846 bp, 8 predicted proteins | sample 15DmetaG_FD_190531 | JGI IMG/M metagenome (GOLD analysis project Ga0228614, IMG submission 190531) | Seawater microbial communities from Monterey Bay, California, United States - 15D | ecosystem: Environmental > Aquatic > Marine > Coastal | place: USA: California | collected 2016-10-13
ATTCCATTTCGAACTGAAGACGTTGGACATCTTTTGAAAATTGTGTTTTCATAAATACTAATTTTAATGATTTAACATCAAAATTAAGTTTATGAATTACCGATTGTCAAATCGGTTTAGTTCAACGAGTTAATATGTGGAATGTCATTTATACCTCACATAGTTGTAAATGTTTAATCTATTTAAAATCAATGTTGTATCCGATATTTGTCGGTTTGAATAAGGTTTGTTTCATTTTAATTTGTAGTTTATTATCAGCTTGACAAACCAAAGCTAGTAAAAAAAGTTAAAAGTCTAAATTATCCAATGGTTTTTTAATGATGAAAGGCTTTTAGGAATAATACCGAACATGTTTTCAATACAGTCTAATGAATTTGATTTCGACAAGCTCAATGTAAAGTTCCTATTATTACAATTTTGGATGGATTGACGAACCTTATTATTGTTTTTAAGCTTAAAAAGAGAGAAAGAGAAGCTTTCGAAGAAGAAAATTCAGTCCCTTCAGGGCTAGACTGAACTTGTGATCATAAACGATAGCGCTAACGCACTATCTTAATAAATGCTACCCTTTCAGGGTAAAGGTGAAGCAGCCTCAAAAATCTCCAACTGTAAACAACCATTGTCTAAACTTTGATTCATTTGATTAAAATGATGAAGCATGATTCTAAACCCTTAACTAAACTGTCATTATTTTTTTGTGATTAAAGTGATGAAATATGATTCTACCCAACTCTTCAAAATCACACAAATCAAAAGAATCATGCAAAATCACCGTTGAGTCATTTTCTACACATCATAATTAGATCGTTGATAACCCTAAACAAAAACTGTAACCTTTCGATTATTAAAACGTTCTCCAATTATAAAATAAAACATACCTATGAAGAAATTAAACTTAATCCTTATCTTGATCTTTAGCTGCCAATTAGGAATAGCTCAAACAAAATGTCAAAAAGTAATAAATTATGACTCGCTAGTATCTCAAGACTATTCACTAGTTTCTAGTTATAAAAATAATTCTTTCGTCAACACTTCAATTGATGTTAAAGCAATAGATTACAATAAGATTCTTGAAAAATTTACAAAAGAAAAGAAATTTGATTTTAGTAAAAAGTCATATAACGTTAAAAATTTAGAAATAAATGGGCTTTGTGATATGGTTGACCTAAGAATTATCGAAGGAGTACATATAAAGTTTGTTGATGATAAAGGCATGAAACATCTTGGTTTTTCAATATTTGATAATGAAAAAGAAAAAGTATACACCTTAAAAAACAATGATTCAAATCAAAAAATGGGTTTAGTTATTTACATTGAGAAAAAAGGGAAAGACAAATACCTTTCAGATGATGAGATGAATAAAGTAATAGAATTTTTGAAATCAATTTAAATTAGGCTAGAACTATCCGCTCTGTAGGATTTACTTATCTTGATATTGTATCAAGTTCAAAAAAATAACAAAAGAAAACCAAATTTAGCCCCTTCAGGGCTAGACTGATCTCGTGATCGTAAACGATAGCGCTAACGCACTATCTTAATATATTCAACCCTTTCAGGATAAAGGTGTAGCAGACTCAAAAATACCAACTGTAACACCCATTGTCTAAACTTTGATTCATTTGATTAAAATGATGAAGCATGATTCTAAACCCTTAACTAAACTGTCATTATTATTTTTTTGTGATTAAAGTGATGAAATATAATTCTACCCAACTCTTCAAAATCACACAAATCAAAAGAATCATACAAAATAATAGTTTAGACATTTTACTAAACTTCATATTTCATTCATTAATAATTTCTCGTCTTTCATCTTCTTAATTGTAAAACGAATTATAACGCTTTCATCAAGTATATCAATCTCTCAGTGCTATCAAGAAATTTATTGCATTAAAAAAGGGTTGTTCAAAAATGAACAACCCTTTTCAATTGGTTATATTTCAATTCCTTAATGAAGAATAGTAAACTTCATTTTTTTATTATTCGATTCTGTCTTGATTTCAATATAATAAACTCCATTATTTAAGTTTGAAACGTTTCTAGAAAGGTTGTTATTTCTAGCATCAAATTTATCTACTATCCTTCCCGACTGATCTAGAATAACTACTTCTAAAATTAATTCTCCAGAAATGATATTAAGCATATCATTTGTAGGGTTTGGAAATAACTTAACTTCATTTTCTAAACTATTTTCAGCTAGATTTGTACAACCTACTTCAAAAGTACTTGAAGCAGATGCAACACAACCATTTCCATTATCAAATGAATAAGTAATTAAATGAGTCCCAACTCCTGCAACACTAGGAGAGAAAGAAGCTACAACATTTCCGTTATAAGAATACTCCCCACCAACTGGTGTTCCTCCTGTCAAAATTATTTTGGAATCCGATTCACACATATCATTTAAAGGAACTAAAGAAACGTTTGGTATTTCTAATGGTGTTGCTATTAAAACTGCTGGAGAACTTTCACAATTTCCAATTGTTTCATAAACAGAGTATACACCATTCTGAGTAACTGTAATTGAATTGGCAGTTTGACCATTCGACCAAGTGTAATCTCCATTATCCAAAATCTCTAATTTAGAAAAACCACAAGTATCAATTAAATTAACTGTTGGCACACTAGGACCTTCTTTAATCTCAATAGTTATTTGTTCTGAAACGGAAGGACAAATAACTCCATTTGAAACATTTAAAGTAAAAGTAACCTGACCTGAAGAAACATCATTATTTCCTGGAGAGTATGTTATATTTTGAATCGTTGGATCAACTATTACACCATCTCCAGTGGAAGACCATGAAATATTACCTCCAGATGTATTAGATTCTATCTGAACAGTATTATTCAAACAAAATGATTGGTTCATAGAGGTAATAAAAGTAGCGCTTGGCAACTCATCTATCGTCAACACAAGATCATCCGTATCATCAGAACAACCACCACTTGAAACGGTAACAATTAGAGTAGCTGAACCATTAGAAATATCATTAACACCTGGCGTATACACAGCTTCTTCGATTGTAGCATCATCAAATTCCCCATCTCCTAAAGATGTCCATAAAATTGTCCCGTTAGAAATAGTAGATAAAGCAGTAACTGTTTCAGTCTCACATATGGTTTGATCTATTCCTGCATCTGCTGATGGTAAACCAGTTATAGATAGTTCAATATCATCTGTTGCATTAGAACAAACTCCTGGATTAGTTACCGTCATTGTTAAAGTTAAATTTCCATTAGCAATATCCTCATCTCCTGGAGTATAAATTGGATTTTCAGAGGTATTATCATTAAAATCACCATCTCCTGAAGTACTCCATAAAATTGTACCATTCGTTGCATTTGCAGAAGCTGTAAAGGTACTTGTAGAGCAAATCGAAGCATCCACACCAGCATCCGCTTCAGAAACTTTATCAATCGTTAATAATAAATCATCCGAAGCATCTGAACAACTTCCATTTGAGACTGTCATCGTTAAAGTAGCAAAACCATTAACTACATCTTCATCACCAGGAGTATAAGTTGGATTTTCGGAGGTGTTATCATTAAAAGTACCATCTCCTGAAGTACTCCATAAAATCGATCCATTTTCGGATGTTGCAGAAATATTAAAAGAAGAAGATTCACAAATTAAATCATCTGAACCAGCATTTGCTGATGGTAAACCAAATATATTCAAAGTTAAATCATCTGAATCATCTAAACATCCTCCTTGGTTGGTAACATTCATTGTTAAGACTACAGATCCATTAAGAATATCATCATTATTAGGGGTATACACTGGATTCTCAATCGTTGGATCATCAAAAGTACCATTACCCGAAGAAACCCATGATATTAAACCATTTTCAGCTGAAGCAGAAAGGGTATAGTTTTCATTATCACAAATTGAAGCATCAACACCTGCGTTTGCTATAGAGTTATCACAGGACGATTCAATTATAATTGTATAATCTTCTGTTTGACCAAAAGTTAAACCAGAACAACTTGAAAAACTGTTATTTTGAACCTCTGCTTTAACACGCATTCTTAAATAAGTATTTAACGTTGCATTTGAAGAGACGGTGAAATTTCTAGTTACCTCAGCTCCTGAAGCGCTAAACATCCCACCATTTTGAGTAATTTCTTCTCCTAAATCATCAAAATCTCCATCATTATTATAATCAATCCATGCTTTAACATAATGTGAATTAAAATTTGTACTTACACTTAAATCATAATTTTGATCTTCTTGTAAAGTTATTACGTTTAAACAAGAAGTAGTGAAATCCATGTAACCATTAACGGGATTATCGATATTTGTTGAACTAGAACTGTTTGTGAAACCATTTAATTTTACATCGATAATACCTCCAAAATTCCCTGTTAATCCTTGACCAGTAGTGATTGAGGAACAACTAGAAATTGGGGCAGTGTAAACTCCACTAGGCTCTACAGCTCCCAAAGAATTAATTAAACTAGCTCTTGAGGTTGCTAAACATGCCTGTACACGGTCTTTTTGGCCAGCTGTGAATCTGTCTGGACAACTTGTATAATTCATAATATTATGCATTATCTCATCAAGGTTTCCTGATGAACAAATATTACTTGTACCACTTGGGCAATTAAAATAAATAGTGTTATTATCATACCCTAAATAATTCATAATAGGAGGTGTGTCACATACAAAATCACCTTCAGAAGAGCAGTCGGATTCATTTGGAGGGCAAACACCTGTATCTCCATCTTTAAAAGGATGATATAAATCTAAAAAGTGACCAACCTCATGAGTTACTGTGGAATTATCATTATTAAAAGAAGACATTGTACTAGAAAATGAAGTTCCATTTGGATCATATCCAAAAACAGAAGACATCATCACTGCCCCATTGTATTCATCAATTGCAACAGGTAAGTTTGCATATCCTTGGATTCCAGCCCCCCCATCATTCCCATCTATTTCAGAAACGATCCAAAAATTCATGTATTTACTTGTAGGCCATTTACTTAAATCTTTTAAAACTTCATCGTCAGCACCATTTGATTCACGTCTATTAACTCCATTTGAAGAATAACCAGGAACATTACTAGCATCTACTCTTATAATTCCATTTGTTGAATTACATTCTGGATCCCTTTTAGCTAATACAAATTGAACCCCCATATCTACACTGATTCCACCGTTTATAGAATTAGAGAATACATCATTTAAATTATCAATGGAACTTATTATTTGAGCGTCAGAAATATTTGTTCCAACACCAATAGGTTCACCTTTGTGAAGTACATGAACAACTATTGGGATAATTAATGGGGAACCAGATTTCTCTCTTGGTTTTTTTAAGTAGGAGCTAATTTGTAAATTATGAGCTTGATATTCCTTTAAGAATTCAGGATCTTTCAACTTCTCTTCTAAAATTGAAGAAAATCCACAAGGTTCTTCATTCGTATTATTTTGATGTTGGTGTTGAGAATTTACGTGATTAGAAAGAAGAAAAAAAAATGAATTAAGCATTAAAAAAAATAAATACCTTTTTTTAATAGATAAAATTCGCATAGTTTTAAATTTTAGGATTATAACATAAATATAATCTTTAATTAATAAACTAACGAGAAACTAAATAAGTTAATCTAAGGATAATACTCTTTCAAAGCAAAAAACAAGACACAATAACATGTAAAAAACTGATAAACAAAACTATAAAAAATCAACTTCAAAAAATTAACTTTATTAACATTTAAAAAAAAGTTATTAAGAAACTATTTTTTCTACATATTTTGAATTAATAATACGAAGAACTCCCATATAATCCAATGTGAATTCAATCAAACCACCAGTCTTATAATCTTTTTCATTCTCTCCTAAATCAATGACAAGCATATCTGAACTAGCTCCAACTATTTCAATGTTTTTATCGGTGGGTTTTATATGCGTTGACTCAACGTCTAATAAGCCAATATCAATAATCGCTCTATATGATTTTTTTCCTAAATTATCTTCATCAAATTCAAATGTATTCCCTTCTAGGTTTGTACCCATGTCACCTTGTGGAACTAGAGGTTTTTCTATCAATTCAATAATTTCTGAATACAATCTAAAAACGTTAGATTCCATTTCTTGAAAAGGAGAATCGTTATAAACATCTGTCCCTAAAAACAAAGTTTCCCCAACTCTAAAGTGATTGATACCTTTAGGAAGAAGATTCTGGTAAATTAAAGGAATAGTTACAGAAGACCCCCCAGAAACATAAGGAATTTGACGATTAAACTTAGCTTCAATAAGTTGCTCATAGAGACTAAGTTGAATTAATTTATCGTGATTTGGAAGCACACCATACAAACAAGATAAATTAGCACCAATACCTACAACTTCAATATTCTTAAGTTTAAACACTTTTTCATAAAACTCTATAAAATCATCGGCCATTACTCCTTCACGAAGTTCACCCAACTCAATCATAATAATAATTTTATGTGTTTTGTGTTGTTTTTGAGCTTCTTCTGATAATAACTGAATTGTTTCGATCTCGGTATTCATACTAATATCCGCATACCTTACAATATTTGGAATTGATCGTTTAGCAGGAGGTTTTATATAAATAGTTTCAACAGAAGGTTTTATAGATTTTATAATTTTCAAATTTGTAACTCTAGAATCACATACTTGTTCTATGTCAAGTTTTAGCAACTCGTGTAAAAACTTTTTGTTACCACATAAAACTTTAGATACAATTGCCCATTGAATGTCTTGTTTTTTGAATAATTTATTTAAATGATTGAAATTGAATTTTAATTTTTCTGAATCTAATTTAATAAAAGCCATAATTATTTAACCAACCTCATTTCTAAATACTTGTTTGTAAAACCTAACTTCTCATAAAGAAACTTCGCAGGATTATTGGGTTCAACATGCAGAGCAATATCACCATGAGCTAACTTAATAGCTTCTTCCATCATCTGTTTACCGATTCCTTTACCTCTAAAACCACTATGGGTTGCAATGTAAACTAATATATTTTCAGGAATATATGATTTCATTCCTGTTTGATTAACAATTATTACGGAAACAACGGTGTTATCCATTTCCCCTACCAAAATAAACCCTCCAAAAGATGGGGATTCTTTCACCGCATAATCAATACATTTAGAAATATCAGATTTTGGGTCACCAAACTCATCTAAATGTTCGAATAGAAAGTTTATTATTTCTTCTTTTTCAATTAACGAAGGCTTAGTAGCCGGATTGTACATTTTAATATGTAACATGTATTTTTTGTTGTTTGAATCGTGTTTATAAAATTAACAAAAATATAGCATTTTTTGACCTTTTTTTGACTAAAAACGACCTTTTTTAGGCTTTTTTAAGAGAGTTTTACAACAAGTTACTTTTTATCAAAAATATATTTGAGAATATTTTGTTCTGCTAAAGAAAGTTCCAAGCCTCTTCTAGCCATCATATTATTCGAGTATTCAATTGCTTTATCAAACTTAAATGAAACAGAAGAATCAACACCTCCCCATATAAAAGAATCTACAAACTTTTTAGGGAATCCAGAACCAAAAATATTTGTACTCACTCCTATAACTGTTGCAGTGTTAAACATTGTATTTATTCCACACTTACTATGATCCCCCATACAAACCCCCATAAATTGAGTATCTGTAACTTCTTCTTTCTCTGATTCATATGAGTAAGTAGAAACCATACCATAGTTGTTTTTTAAATTAGAAGTATTCGTATCTGCTCCCAAATTACACCATTCTCCAATTAAAGCATTCCCTAAAAAACCATCATGTCCCTTATTAGAATATGATTGAAAGACAACATTATTTACTTCCCCTCCTACTTTACAATGAGGTCCAAGCGTTACTGCTCCATAAACCTTCGTACCAAGTTTTAAAGCACTATTGTTGTTCATACCTAAAGGTCCACGTACAACAGAACCTTCCATTATTTCCGCATTTTCACCGATATAAATTGGACCAGTTTTCGTATTTAAGATTGCTCCTTCAACAACAGCCCCCTCTTCTAGAAAAATTAAACTTTCATCACCTATTACTAAATTAGAGGAAGATAATTCTCTAGACACTCTTCCAGAGGTAATTGTATTAAAATCATTTCTTAATATCGCATCATTTTTTTGAAACAAATGCCATCTTTCTTCAATTATAATTGGTTCTTGCCCTTTAAAAGCAACTGTATTTTCACCTTTACCTATTTTTGCCAACCAAGTATCTTTGTACATTAAAATTTCATTATCTGACAAGTGGTAAATGGCTGCTATCAAATCTTCGTTTGGTATTACCGATGCGTTTACTTCTACTACATCTTTAATTGCAGATGGATATTTTTCACTTAAATACTCTTCAGTTTTATAAGTGATTTCAGCTTCTGATAAAAAAAAGCTCCATCTTTCATCATTTGTAAATAAACCTACCCTTAAATTCCCTACAGGTCTTGTAAGTGTTAACGGAGCAAATTTTAAATGTAAACCATTATCGTTTAATTGAATATTCATTTTGATGTAACTTTTTATTGTTTTTTCTGTGGTTTAATCGAAATCAAATACAAACCAAAATAAGTAAGTATTCCATTTAATATAAGTAATTCATGGCTAAATACATAACCATTAAATAAATGTACAGAATTAACTGATAATAAATAACAAATTATTGGACTAACAATACACACGATAGGAACTAAAATCTCTTTTAATTTTCTTTGAGTAAATATTCCAAAAGCAAACAAACCAAGTAATGGCCCGTATGTATATCCAGCTATTGTCAATATAGCGCCAATAATATCACTTTCAGGATTTTGAACAATATAACTTCTTGTTAATAAAATAATAACCAAAAACAATAATGAAAATCCAATATGAACAAGAATCCTGTACTTCTTTTTATTCTTCTCGCTTCTTTTATCAAAATTTAAAAAATCAATACAAAAACCAGTTGTCAGAGCAGCCAGTGCACTATCCGCTGAGGCATAAGATGAAGCGGTAATCCCTAATAAGAAAAACACTCCCGCAATCGTTCCAAAGCTACCTAATGCTAAAGTAGGAAAAACATGATCTGTAACAATACTTCCATTAACCTGAGGTAGATCAATCCCTTTCGCTCCAGCAAAAACATATAAAGCACCTCCTAGCGTCAAAAATAAAAAGTTTACAAAGACTAAAACAGTAGTAAAGGAATACATGTTTTTTTGTGCATCTTTTAATGATTTACAAGTTAAGTTTTTTTGCATTAAATCTTGATCTAGTCCAGTCATGGCAATCGCTAGAAAAACACCACCTAAAAATTGTTTTGGGAAAAATAAATGAGACTTGTAATCATCAAAGAAAAAAACCTTAGTCATAGATTCTCCTCTTAGAGATTTAGTTTCTTTAATTTGCTTAAATAATTCAGAAAAATTTACATCTAAATAATTGGCAATAGTTATCGTACAAATAATTACTGCACTAACTAAAAAAAAAGTCTGAAAGGTATCCGTATAAACAATAGTCTTAATCCCACCCCTAAAGGTGTACACCCAAATTAAAACGACAGTAGTTAAAGCTGTACCCCAATATGGAACCCCTAGATCTTCGAATAAAAACAACTGTAAGACGAAAGTCGCTAAATACAAACGAATTGCAGAGCCTAAAGTTCTAGACAAGATAAAATAAGCAGCACCAGTTTTGTAACTTATTTTACCAAACCTATCTTCTAAATACTGATAAATTGAAACGATATTTAGCTTATAATAAATAGGCATTAAAACTTTGGCAATAACCAAATAACCTAACACATAACCTAATACAATTTGAAAATAAGCCATGCTTTCTCCTAGAACTTTACCAGGTACAGAAATAAAGGTAACGCCAGATAAAGAAGCTCCAATCATTCCAAAAGCTACTAAATACCATGGACTTTGTTTATTGCCATTAAAAAAAGTAAGAGAATTTGAATTTTTTGAAGTAAAGTAAGATATCAAGATAAGTACAACAAAGTAACTTATCAATACACCTATAATTAAAGTTGTACTCATTATTATTTAGCTTAATTTACCTCCCAATTAATTATCTTTTTATCGTCACTCACTGAGATAAAAGTATTCGAATTGATTACCTCAAGATCATTAACTGAATGTTGGTGTCCACCGTCTTTCTTTTCTATTTTATCTAAGAAAGAATAATCATCTAAACTCCAAATTTTGATTGATTTATCCCTACTCGCAGTTACAAAAATATTTTGTTTTTCAAATGTAATGATATCGTATACTGCAAAATTATGCGCCGGAAACTGACTCAAAACTTCATTATTTCTCCAATTAAAAACTTTTAACAAAGCATCTTTCCCCCCAGAAATAAGTAAATCATTGTTTTTAGGGTGAAATATTACAGAGGTAGCTCCATCTTTATGTTTTCTTGAATTATATACTTCGTTATAAAACTGTGTTTCAAAAACCCTGATCGTTTCGTCTTGACATGCTAAAGCAATACAAGAGCCATCACTATTGTGACTTATACTTCTTATTTTACCACAATTCAATGGTAAATAAAGAAGTAAAGCAAACGTTTTACTATCCCAAATAGCAAGATTACCATCTAAATCTGAGGTATAAAAATGACTTTTAAAAAGATTGGTTTGTACAGAAAAAATAGAAGTTTTGTGCTGTTTAAAAAACTTCACTTCTTTCTTCAAAAGAACATCAATCAAATGAAGATCACCATTTGACAATCCAATTGCTAAAATATTATCCTTTATTATTTTGATTGAATAAGTAGAAGCGGAAAGTTTTATGCTAAAATTCTCTTGAACTCCAGTTTCAATATTCCACTTCGCTATTATTTTATCTGCACCCCCTGTAAATAAAAAATGGTCAAGCTTAGTACAGGAGTAGATTGCACCAACATGACCATTAATTTCTTTTATTTTAGTAAACACTTTACTCTTCGTCTTCTTCTATTAAAGCATCCTCATCATTTACTTGACGTAAACGATCAGCATAATCAGAAGGTAAAAAATCAAAAAATGTATCTCCTCTTAAACCTAACCTCAAGCATTCCAAAGGAATAACTTCATTTGGTCCAATGTTACCTAGATTAACATTTTCACCAAATAATTTGATAAACCAAACTTGTTGGTTTTTTTGAGGTGCTTCCCAAAGAATATCTCCTGGATCTACTTTAGCAATAATTTTATTAATTAAATAGGTATGAGCAGTACCATTTGGTCTAAAAACTCCAACGTTTCCTGCTTCTCTTCCTTCGGCAATGACTTTCCAAGAACCAGCTTCTAATTCCTTACTCATCATCTTAACCCATTTCCCAGGGGAAACAATTATTCCTGAATCTTTAGATCCAACTTCAGACATGATGGTTCTTTCTTTTGAAAACCTATGAATTAATTCACATTTCTCATCATGATTCATTACAATAGAACCATCTGAAATCTCTGCTAATTCTAAATTATACTTATCTAAAAGTCTTAAATAATCTTCAACTTTTCCTCTTGCATAAAAAGCCTCGAAAAGAGTTCCACCAAAGTAAGGTTTTAAACCTGCTTCCTTATATACATCTATTTTTTCTTGTAAATTATTAGTAACAAAAGCAGTTCCAAAACCAAACTTAACGATATCAGTTAAATGCGCACTCGCAGAAAGAAAATCTTCTGTTTGTCTAATACTCAATCCTTTATCCATCATCATTGTTAAACCTTTCTCTCTTGGCTTTTCAGTTCTTTCAGGAATGTATGATAATTCAAAATTCATATTATAAATATATATTTGAGCAAAGTTAAATAAATTATATAACTCAGCTAATTCTTATTGCTTATTTAGTCTTCTATTATTTGATTTAGAGCTGTTTCTTCTTTTAGTT
>Ga0228614_1001167_pt1 | contig 11828 bp, 10 predicted proteins | sample 15DmetaG_FD_190531 | JGI IMG/M metagenome (GOLD analysis project Ga0228614, IMG submission 190531) | Seawater microbial communities from Monterey Bay, California, United States - 15D | ecosystem: Environmental > Aquatic > Marine > Coastal | place: USA: California | collected 2016-10-13
TGTGGAAACAAAACATATTTTAGATCATACATTTACTCAGAAAATGTCTAGACCAACATTTTTTCGCGCGCTAAAATCTATTCAAGAAAAAGGATTGCTTGTAAATGCGCCTGACAAAAAAGTTGGATTATTTATAGTCAATTCTATTTGAATAAAATTCCCGTCCGTTAATGTCCAAGCAAGTAATAGGTTCTTTTGCAATAATAAGCTTAGCTTATATTGCAAGCTACACATTAGTGGTCGGCTTTTTATCACCACTACAACACTTAATATTTCCAACTTTTACAACATCAATTAGTTTACTATTTCTGCCACATGGCATCAGAATTTTGGCAGCATACTACTACGGATGGAAATCATTTTTCCTATTATTGCCATCAATGTATTTCATGTGGGTAATAACAGTTTATGGCTCAGGCGTTCCTTTACATCCACTACAGCCCCTAATAAGTGGTGTGAGTTGTGTTTTGGGTATTATGATCGTGTCAAAAAAACTTACCCTCAATTTCAGAGCAGATTTAAAATTTATATTACTTGGCGGAATCTGTGGGTCTATTCTAAATGGGTTATTTAACAGTTTGGCTATAAACCAAAGTTTTTTTACATTAGAAGCTTTATATTTCATAATTGGTGATGTTTTGGGGCTAATAGTTTTAATGCTTTTATTTTCTCAAACAGTAAGATTTATAACTTCGCTTAAATAATATAACCTCTAATTTTATGCGAGATCATTAAGTATATTTTAACAACAGCCACATATCACTTTAAGCTTTTTAAATATTAACAATCAAGCTAGTGTATTTTATAAAGTATCCGCAACCTTTTCAAAACGGAGTATAAATTGCAAAAATATCCAAAAAATTTCATTTACTTTAAAGTATTTTCATTAATTACTGCTTTATGAAAATTCTATCACAGGATACCATTGGTGTATTTTTAATAGTCAGTCTGGCTTATATCACTAGCTATACACTCACCAATGGCTTTATTGTTCCGTTGCAATCAATGCTCCTGCCATCTTACACGACAACAATAAGTCTATTATTTTTACCACATGGCATTAGAGTCTTAGCGGCCTACTACTACGGATGGAAAGCATTTTTCTACTTGATACCATCTACTTACTTGATGTGGTTTGTAATTGTGTATGGAGCTGGAGTACCCCTACACCCCTTACAGCCGATACTTAGCCCTTTATGTTGCATAATAGGGGTGAAAATTATTTCAAAAAATAAAACAGGCAATATTGAAAAAGAGTGGAAAATTTTGCTTCTAGGCGGTTTCATCGGATCTATTTTAAATGGTATTTCTAGCTCCTTTATTTACAACAATGGTGTGATAACATCTTCAATGTATGGTTACATTTTTGGAGATATGTTAGGCCAGATAACTTTAATGGTCATGCTAATATATATGTTCAAGTTTTTAAGAATATTTAGACAATAAATATATAATATCAGCTGATTTTCATCGATTGACAGCAGGTTCTTACCGTGTGATATCACAATTCTATGCACCCGTAGCTCAGCTGGATAGAGCACCTGACTTCGAATCAGGGGGTCACAGGTTCGAATCCTGTCGGGTGTACCAATATTATCTTATAAAATTTATACTATTTTTTTTGCAAAAATTAATCATTTTCATTTAAAACAATTTTAGCAACTCTGAAGCATTCAAGCGCTTGTGGAACACCACAGTATATACCAATTACATGAATAATTGCACGTATTTCTTCTTTGTTAACACCGTTTTTTACAGCACCTCTACAATGAATTTCCCATTCATGCATTTTGCCTAAAGCCCCGATCATTGATAGATTCATCATGGATCGTGTTTTGGGGTCGATAACTTCATCTCCCCATCCAAAACCCCAGCACCATGCTGTCATAGCTTCTTGAAATGGACGGGTAAAATCATCAGCAGATGCTAGGTTTTTTTCAACATATTCTGCACCTAGGGTTGATTTACGTTGTTCTAAGCCTTTTAAAAAAAGTTCTTCATCAAAAACACTCATATCTGATACCCCATAATTACTATTAATTCTTCGTTAGATAAAATACTTCAAAAAGATTACCTAGATAAAGTTAATTAAACTCTTGCTTCAGACAAAACACCACAGCCAAGCAAGCCAGCAGCATCATCAGTTATTAAGTTAATTTGAAATTTCTCTAAATCTTTTAAATAATGTGAATCTTCTTTAAATGCTTTTTCAAATTTAGATGTCACCTTAGCGTTGAAAACTGCACGTGACACACTCCCAGCAAAATAAATACCTCCAAATGGAAGATATTGTACAATTAATTCTCTTGTCATCAGGCCAAGCATCTCAGAAAATAATTCTAGCGTATATGTTGCTTCATGATCGGTTTTATCCAAATGTGCTTTTGATATCACCTCTCCAGATTTAATTTTCCCTGATGTAATGACTTTGTACAAATCACTTAAACCTTTTCCTGAAAATAAATCCTCTACTGTAATGAAACTAGAGGCTCCTATTCTTTTATTTAAGGCCTCTTTAACACTGCTAGGGAGAGAAATATGACCAAGTTCAACCTGCAAGCATACAGGTTTTTCATTTATATCTTCCACTACAGGACAAACATTAAAGCCTGTTCCAAGCCCAACAACTAAATATTGTCCATTTTTTCTATTAAATGTCTCAGGACCTATTATGTGTTGGATACCAGCAGATGGTAATTTTTTTAAACTATAACCTAAAGACGTTAAATCGTTGATTAAAACAACATTATCACAGTAAGTAGACTTCTCTATATCTATATCAGAAATTTTCCAATCAAGGTTCGTAAATGAAGCCTTACCTTCAACAATTGGACCCGCAATTGCAATTACACAAGATGAGATCTTTATTGCTTTTTGTGTATGTAGATACTCGGCAATAACTTCATAAAAGGAATTAAACTTATCATTTAAAAAATGTCGTATTGATGCTTCATTCAAAATTCCATTCTGAACAAGTCCCAATCGTGATTGTGTACCACCAACGTCAGCAACTAACGTTATCATTTTCTTTTTTCCATAATCTGGACCTTAATTTAAACGAGACCCAGTCAAGGGGATCGAAGTTGAATGCTTTTACCCTAATTAAGATCAAATTCAAGAGTATCTAAAGTCTTTATCAATGATTTCATAATTATTATAAATTATATATCATTATTAATATTCAAACTTTAGAATATATAATGGTTGTAAATTTTCTACTTAGCGATTATTTTTAAAATTCATGTTGGAGAGCCTAATGATGTACCCCATTAATTTAAATACTAAAGCTGATGTTAATGCTTATTTTGATGAAGCGACAAATACTATAAGCTATTTGGTAAAAGACCCAAGCAGTAATCATTGTGCAATCATCGATAGTGTTATGGATATGGATTATGCAGCGGGCAGAATTACTTATGAAAACGCAGATAAGCTCATAAATGAAATTCAAAGTCGTGAATTAAAACTTGATTGGATAATTGAGACACATGTTCATGCTGACCACTTAAGTGCAGCGCCATATATTCAACAAAAATTAGGTGGAAAAATTGGTGTTGGCGAGAAAATCATGGTGATTCAAGAAACCTTTGGGAAAATATTTAACGAGGGAACTGAATTTCAACGTGATGGCTCTCAATTTGATGCGCTTTTTAAAGATGGCGACACTTATATGATAGGTAACATGCAAGCTTTTGCAATGTTTACACCAGGACATACTCCTGCATGTATGGTTCACATAATTGGAGATGCTGCATTTGCGGGCGATACTTTATTTATGCCAGACGGAGGGTCAGCTCGTGCTGATTTTCCTGGAGGGGATGCTGGAGAATTATATGACAGTATACAAAAAGTGCTTTCACTACCTGATGAAACTCGTCTTTTTATGTGCCATGATTATGGACCTAATGGACGCTCAATACAGTGGGAGACTACTGTCTTAGATCAAAAAATAAATAATATTCATGTTGGTAAAAACAAAACTAGAGATGATTTTATTAAGTTTAGGACTGAACGGGATGCACAACTTGCAATGCCAAAATTAATAATTCCAGCGTTACAAGTAAATATGCGCGCTGGTGAAGTACCTACAGATGACCATGGTAATAAAGTTCTAAAAGTACCAGTTAATGGGTTAGAATAAAAAAGCCTGCAGGATTACTGCAGGCTTTTGCTTAATAAAGTTTTAACAATTAATTTGGCACTTCACCTTCAACACCTTCAACATAAAAGTTCATACCAGCTAATGTACCATCATCAGCAGTTTCGCCAGCAGCTAGCCATGCAGAACCGTCCTGTTTGTTTATTGGGCCTGTAAAGCTATGTGTCGCGCCACTAGATAAAGCGTCTTTCAAAGCTTTGGCAGAGGCTTGAACGTCAGCGGGAATATCATTTGAAAAATCACCAATAGCAACCATTCCCTCTTTAATTCCATCCCAAGTAGCTGTTGAAGACCAAGTACCATCCATAACCGCTTGAGTACGTGTAATATAATAAGGCGCCCAATCATCAATTATTGAAGATAAGCGAGCTTTTGGACCAAACTGCTTCATGTCAGATGCTTGGCCAAAAGCATAAATACCTTTTTCCTCTGCTATTGTCATTGCTGCAGGTGAATCAGTATGTTGCATAATGATATCAGCACCCTGTTCAATTAATGCAGTAGCAGCGTCAGCTTCTTTTGCTGGATCAAACCAGGTATAAACCCAAACAATTTTTAATTTTACATCAGGATTTACTTTTTGAGCAGCAATATATGCTGAATTTATTCCACGAATAACTTCAGGTATTGGGAATGAAGCAATGTATCCAATTGTATTGCTTTCAGTCATATGGCCAGCAATATGTCCAATAACTGATCTACCTTCATAAAAACGAGCCGAATATGTTGAAACATTATCTGCTTGTTTATAACCAGTTGCATGTTCAAATTTCACATTTGGAAATTTTTTCGCAACATTTATAGTTGGGTCCATATATCCAAAAGATGTAGTGAAAATTAAATCAGCACCATCTAAAGCCATTTGTGTCATTACACGTTCTGAGTCTGCACCTTCAGGAACTGACTCCACATACATCGTCTCAACTTTATCGCCAAATGCTTCTTCGACAGCTTTACGGCCTTCGTTGTGCTCATATGACCAGCCGAAATCACCAACTGGGCCAACATACACAAAACCAACTTTTGTTTTATCTTCAGCTTGGGCAACTCCACCCAAACCAACGACTAGTGCAGCACCAGTCATAAGTGTTTTTAGCAGCTTCATTTTACTCTCCTATTTGCGAGGCATTTTTACCTCAGTGAATTTAAACCCCTTAAGATGAGGCATGGAAAATTTTGCCTAAAGAGGCCGGTGCATTAATTGATGCACGCGTACGATCCGCAGACATAATAACAAGAACTACGATTGTAACAAGATACGGCGCCATGGAAAGATAAGAAACAGGTATATCAAAGCCATTTGCTTGTAAATTAAGCTGTAAAATAGTTACACCGCCAAATAAATAGGCACCTAAAATCAGCCTCCAAGGCTTCCAACTTGCAAAAACTACAATTGCTAGAGCAATCCATCCAGCTCCTGCAGTCATACCCTCCGTCCATTGCGGTACACGTATTAAAGACAAATAAGCACCACCAAGACCTGCACATGCACCACCAAACATTATAGCTAAAACTCTTATTCGAATAACTTTGTAACCAAGAGCATGAGCCGCATCATGATTTTCACCAACAGCTCTTAAAATTAAACCTACTCGCGTAAATCTTAAGAAAATCCATACAACAAAAACTAAAAATAAACTAAAATAAACCATAAGATCGTGATTGAATATTATTGGCCCAATCACGGGAATATCTGATAATCCAAACCATTCTATCTTTGGTGTGCTTGGGGGCTTTATGCCAGAATAACTATGCCCCAGTAACGCGGCCAAGCCTAGCCCAAATAAGGTTAAAGCTAATCCAGAAGCAACCTGATTTGCTAACAAATATTGCGTTAATATTGCAAATAAGAGCGAAAGTAATGCTCCAGATAATGCCGCAATACAAAAGCCTAACAAAGGACTACCAGTAGAAACAGCAGCTATAAAACCACAAATAGCACCCATTATCATCATTCCTTCAACACCTAAATTTAGGACTCCGGATTTTTCAACAATTAATTCACCAGTAGCAGCTAATAAAATAGGGGTAGCTGCTACAATTAAAGTTGCAATTAAAGATACAATTGAAATGTCCATTATTTAGATATCCCTTTGCCAATTCGTATTTTAAAATTCACTAATATATCAACAGCTAACAAAAAGAATAAAAGCATACCCTGAAAGACCTGAATTGATGCTTTCGGCAAACTAAGTTGAGATTGAATAATATCTCCACCAACATAAGTAATAGCTAGAAGTAACCCTGCAAATAGTATTCCAATTGGGTGTAATCTACCTAAAAAAGCAACTATGATTGCTGTAAACCCATATCCAACAGGAAATGTTGTAGTTAATTTTCCAGCAGGCCCAGTAAGCTCAAATAAGCCAGCCATTCCCGCCAAGGCTCCCGATATTCCTAGGCAAATAGCAATCATTTTGTTTGGGTCTACCCCAGCAAATTTGGCTGCTCTAGGCGCCTGTCCGGCCAACCGGACATTAAATCCAAATATATGCCGCGTAATGGCAATATATGCAAAAATAACCATTCCTAATGTTATTAAAACTCCCCAATGTATTCCCGTTCCTGCCCATAGCTCAGGATTATGAGCAGATGGAAAGTCTTGAAATGAACGGCTTTCAGGAAAGTTGAACCCATCAGGGTTTCGAAGGGGCCCAGTAACCATCCCAATAAGAAAATTAAAAGCAACATAAACAAGCATTAGAGAAACAAGGATCTCATTGGCATTAAACTTAATCTTCAAATATGCTGGAATTAAAGCCCACAACAACCCACCAATTGATCCCATTACGATCATTAAAGGAAATACTAAAAAGCTATCTAATGGATATAATGCTAAACCAGTCGCACCACCAATTACAGCGCCCATTATAAATTGTCCCTCAGCACCAATATTCCAAATACCGGCCCTAAAACCAAAAGACAGCCCAAGTGCAATCATTATAAGGGGTGCAGCTTTCACTAAGATTTGACCTCTATAATAAAACGCATGCTCTCCAAATACAGGATCCCAAAAAATCATTCGGATTGCGTCAACTGGATTTTTACCAAGAAACACAAAAAGCATTCCCCCAAAAATCATAGTTGCTATGACTGCAAAAATAGGTGTCAATCCGATCATTATATTTGAAGGGTCGGGTCTTGGTTCTAAACGTATCATGCTACTTTAGTTCCCCCCATCATTAGCCCAATAGCTTCAATAGTTATTCCCTTTGCAGGTCGTGGGGTTGATATTTGACCTTCAGATAGAACCATAAAGCTATCAGATATTTCCATTAATTCATCTAGATCTTGGCTGATTACTAATACACCAGCTCCACCTTCAGCAAGCTCTAGCAACGCCTGCCTAATAAAAGCCGCTGCAGCTGCATCAACACCCCATGTTGGTTGATTAACTATAAAAACTTTTGGATTTTGTAAAATTTCACGTCCAATGACAAATTTCTGTAAATTTCCTCCCGATAAAGACTTTGCTCCGTTTCGAACTGATGGAGTTCTAACATCAAATTGTTGGACAATTTTCTCGGCAAAAGCTATTGCCCCAGGTTTATTCAAAAAACCTCTTCGACCTAATTTTTGACGTTGAAATCCGGACAAAAGTGTATTTTCAGCGAGGCTCATTTCTGGAGCAGCGGCATGACCTAGCCGTTCTTCAGGAGCAGTCAAAAGACCTAGTAATCTGCGTTGAATAGGATTTGATTGACCTATTTGTTTATTTTCTAATTTAATAGAATTTAAACCAGATAGAACTTCGCCAGATAATGCTAGCATAAGCTCATCTTGCCCATTTCCAGCTACTCCTGCTACTCCCATTACTTCACCTGCACGCAGATTAAAGGAAATATTTTTTAATGCCGTTCCAAAAGGATCTGATGATTTTAATGATAAATTATTTACTTCTAATATAGGTGCACCAAAGTTTGCTTTTGATTTTTTTGGAGATTTAAGTTTTGAGCCAACCATCATCTCAGCCATACTTTTAGCAGTTTCATTTTTAGGAATACATGTTCCAATTACTTTACCACGTCGAAGTATTGTGGCTCGCTCACATAACACCTTAATTTCTTCTAATTTATGTGAAATATATAGAATAGACGTCCCTTCATCTCTAAGACGGCGTAGTGTCAAAAACAAAGCATCAACTTCTTGAGGCGTCAAAACAGATGTTGGTTCATCCATTATCAACAATTTAGGATCTTGTAATAAACAACGAATTATCTCTACACGTTGACGTTCCCCAACTGATAGATCTCCTACCAGTCTTTTAGGATCTAAACTCAATCCATATTTATATGATACCTTGGTAATACGATCAGATAAAATACTTGAACTCGGTGGGTTTTCCATACCTAAAGCAATGTTTTCAGCAACAGTTAAAGCTTCAAAAAGAGAAAAATGCTGAAATACCATTGCAATGCCAGCTAGCCTAGCTGTACGAGGTTCAGAAGGAGTAAAACCCTTTCCTTCTAGCCTCATCATTCCATAATCAGGCTGAACCAAGCCATAAATCATTTTTACTAATGTGGACTTTCCTGCACCATTTTCACCTAACAATGCATGGATTTCTCCCTTACCAACTTCAAATGTAATATCGTCATTAGCTATTACACCAGGGTATTTTTTTGTTAGATTATTCAGCGCAATAAGTGTCATGTATTATCCCCATAAGTCTTTATTCCACCTAAATTATTTACACTGTATATTTAAATAACAAGTATACAGAAGTATAACTTTACTAGTGCAGAATGATATAACCTTAACTCAGGTTAATATTACTGGAAAGTATTCATTTTAGAACAAAAAAAACCCCCGTGAAACACGAGGGTTAATTTAATATTATTTTAATATTACTCGTCTTCAGGCAATACTAAATTTAGAACTACTGCTAATACTGCTGTCGGAGCTACAGCTGATGTTGCTAATGTTTTCCAGATACCTGGCAAATATTGAACAGCAGATGGGACTAAATTAAGCCCAAGTCCTACAGCCAATGAAACAGATATAATAATCATATTGCGGCGTGACATTTGCACCGTTGACAGCATATTCATACCTGCTGCTGCAACCATCCCAAACATAACAATAACCCCACCACCAAGAACTGGTAATGGCATAGATGCAATCAATGCGCCAACTTTTGGTATTAATCCACAAACAATCATTATTATACCGGCAATTGTTACAACATGACGAGACATTATCCCTGTCATACCAACAATGCCTACATTCTGACTAAATGATGTATTAGGTAAGCCACCGAATACTGCAGCTACAGCAGTACCTAGTCCGTCTGCGTAAGTAGCACCAGAAACTTCTTCATCAGTTGCATCACGTCCTGCACCAGCTTTTGTTGTAGCCGATGCATCCCCAACAGTTTCAATTGCGGAAACTATTGATACTAAAGTTACACCAAAAACTGCAGCCAAGCTAAATTCAAAGCCATACGGAAACGCTGTAGGGATTTGAAAAAATCCTGCTTTCGCAACAGCACCAAAATTTACCATTCCTTGCGCCCAAGCCACAACATAACCTGCGACAAGGCCGATCAAAATTGCTGCACTTGAAACTAATCCTCGTCCCATAAATTTACAGATAAGGGAAACCACAACTACCGTAAGGGCTGCGAACCAATGCATCATTGATCCAAAGCTAGCAGCTTCCATTTGGAAATTAGCTGCACCACCTGCTGCATATTTGATTGCAACAGGAATCAAATAAAGACCAATTGCTAATATCACCAAGCCCGTTACCAATGGTGGGAACATAAAACGTAAATGTTTAATAAAACCACCAAGTATAAAATGAATTATACCACCTATAAGACAAGCCGTTAGAGCTACGCCTAATCCTTGGGTAGCCGAAATCCCGGCAAGAACACCTACAAATGCAAAGCTTGTTCCTTGCATAATTGGCAAACGCGCTCCTATTGGACCTATACCAATTGTTTGAAATAATGTTGCTATACCAGCAAAAAGCATTGCCATTTGAATAAGATAAACTTGCTCAGCACTACCAAAGGCAAGACCTGCAGCACCCGCTACAATGACCGATGGCGTAACGTTAGAAGCAAACATTGCTAATACATGTTGAACACCTAATGGAATTGCCTGCCCCATTGGTGGTGTGACGTTTGGATCCCTCATTTCTTCTGGAGACCCTGTTGTAGAATTTGTCATTTTATTCCCCTATTTCTTGCATCTAAAAAAGATACGTTATGCTGTGATTGCTCACAAACTGACTAAGGGATGGCAGAAATAAAAAGAAAAACAAGAAAAATCTTATAAAGAATGCCTATTATCAAAATTATCAGTATAATCTTTAAGGTTTAGATAAAACTTTAAAGTTAAGTTATAATATTTATGATTATATTTAACATTTTAAGGTATTTTTAAAAGTTTTATAAAAAATCTCTTAACATATTGTTTTTAATTAGAATTAATATTAGTTTTAGCAGTTATCAAAAAGATAATAATTCAATAAATTATTAAAAATGAAATTGAATAAAGTCAAAATTATGAATGCATAAAGTGATGTAAAAAATATCTTTTTCAAAAAAAAGGAATCATTAAAAAGTAAAATGGTTACTAATATAGAAAATAATCCTTAGTGATTAACTCATTAAACGTTTTACTCTTTTATTAACGCGTTCAACAATCATACCCTCTTCTTGGTTAACCAACCTACCGCTTGATACAACAGGCTTACCCTCAACGAACAGGTCTCTGACATTAAAAGGACCATTTAACACCAGGGCGGCAACCGGATCCCAAGTTCCTGCAGCAGCAAGACCAGTAATATCCCAAATTGCAATATCTGCCCTTTTACCTATTTCTATTGAACCTAAATCAATACGATTTAAAACTGAAGCACCCCCGAGCGTTGCTATCTCTAGAGCTTCACGCGCTCTCATGGAATTTGCTCCATTTTTTACACGTTGTAGTAAAAGCAATTGTCTTGCCTCCGATAGCAAATGCCCGGCATCATTTGATGCAGACCCATCAACTCCAAGACCAACCTTCACTCCTCCGTCTCTCATTTCACGAACAGGCGCAATACCTGATCCCAATCTACAATTTGAGCAAGGGCAATGGGCTACACCCGTCTTGGTTCTAGCAAACAAATTAATTTCATCAGAATTTAATTTAACACAATGCGCATGCCAAACATGATTTCCAGTCCAACCTAGACGCTCTGCATATTCACCTGGTCTACAACCAAATTTTTCTAACGAATAGGCTATATCTTCATCATTTTCAGCAAGATGGGTATGCAGCATGACATTTTTATCTAACGCCATGGCAGCAGTATCTCTCATTAAACCCTCTGAAACAGTGAAAGGTGAGCATGGCGCTAAGCCAACTTGCACCATTGCATTTTGTGATGGATCATGGAGTTGGCTTATAACTCTTTCAAAATCCTTTAAAATCAAAGATTCTTTTTCAACTAAGCTATCAGGTGGAAGGCCACCATTACTTTCCCCAACTGACATTGCTCCTCTTGTGGCATGAAATCTTACACCGATAGATTGTGCCCCATTTATTGCATGCTCCATTTTCACGTCATTTGGAAAAATATATTGATGATCTGAACTTAAAGAACACCCAGACAAGGCCAACTCAGCCAACCCTGATTGAGCAGATACATACATATCTTCACCTTCCATGCGTTG
>Ga0228614_1001174_pt1 | contig 11797 bp, 13 predicted proteins | sample 15DmetaG_FD_190531 | JGI IMG/M metagenome (GOLD analysis project Ga0228614, IMG submission 190531) | Seawater microbial communities from Monterey Bay, California, United States - 15D | ecosystem: Environmental > Aquatic > Marine > Coastal | place: USA: California | collected 2016-10-13
CATTAGCATCAGCTAAATCTTTATGCAAATCTTTATGCCATATGTAGGCGGGTGCAATAAAGCTCTTAGAATAATAGCCAAAAGTATTTTTAAAAATTTCTACGCTATCCTTTATCCACTGTTTTTGAAATGCTATTTCTCCAGCTATATAATATCTATCTAGTGCAGCTTGTAAATTTTTACGTTTTTTATAAAGAACTGATTTATACGGTATGCCAAAAGATTCTAATTTAAACGCCTTTAATAAATCCTTATTTCCAGCTTTGAGCTCCAAGAGCCACATAGGGGCATGAAGATGCTCTCTACCATGCAACTACGGTATAAACAGTTTTTGCTGTTCTCCATTTTTCCAGAGTTGTAATAAATCATCTCTAGAACTATACTCCTCCAAAGTTTCTGTGAAAGGTTTGTAAAAAAAATAATTTGTTATGGCAAAAACCTCTATTTCATTTCCATTTTTCTTGAAATAATTTAGCTAATTGTAAAATTTGAAATTCAGCACGTCCTTGGTTTAAAGAGCCAGTAATAAAAAGTACTTTCATTATTCTATTTTTTCCATTTTGTTAAAATCCATGACTTTAATCTATAAGAAAAAGTTTTTCTAACACTTGCCTTATTTGAATATGGGATCCGACCCTTATAGACTTGTCTTAGGTCTAAAAAAGAACACAGTATTTCCCAGTTTAAATCTTTCACTGAAATAAAAAGAGGATAATTAATTTTTCCCTTGAAAAATGTTCTAACATTCTCGTTGTGCATTTTATACGCATTTATAACAGTTTGAGGATTTTTATGTATATCATCTGTATTAAAAAAAGTCTCATTTCTTAAACTTCTTTTATCACTTTTATGTTTCGTTAAACTCTCATACCATTTATCTGAATCTCTTGTTAAAAAGATAAATTTACCATTTGGATATTTTTCATAAAGTTCCTTATAAAATAAACACCAAGGCATATCTTGAAACGCATCATACGTATTTAAACAATCTTTTCCATGATGCCATAAATTACTGAAATTAGGATTTGTAATCTTATGGCTGTAACTACCAGCGACTCGGTATCCTAACTCTTGCAAGGCATGACATAAAGAGGTTGTACCGGTCTTACCATAACTAATAACAAATACCTTGTGTTTCTTAGGTAAAGTAAACCTTTTAATAATGCCTTTAAAAAAATGTTTATTAGGTCCTAAACTCTCAATTTTATTCCTATTAAATTCTGGAAGTATCATAATTATGTTTTTAAAATTTTTGCATCATTTTTTTAAAACAAGTCTGTAAAATAATTTTCGTGTATAATTACCAATAGTTAAAGGAAAAATTGAAAATAACGTTTCAAATATTTCGTATAACTCTTTTTTAATTCTATTCAGTAATCTCATTTAATCTTTCTAATTTATAAATGAATAACAACAATTGGTTTAAGTTTTAAATTGTTTTGTGTCCTTTTTAGGCGAATTAAATTACTATTATTTAGCAACTATTATATCCGCAAGTTCTGCACTATTAATAAACTCTACCTTTGGATACTTCAAAACTATTTTATTTAAAGTAGTTTTAAGCATAGATAAATTATTTTTTCTGTTTTGCTCGTTGAGACTTCCTATATAATTGATTCTATGACTACCAATAATAGCAGGTTTATTGTTTTTAAAAGCATCATCAACACCCTTTAAAGCTATACTTACCCAGTCTTTCTCTGGTGCAGAGGCTGGTTCAAAAAAAGTATTTCTCGTAGTATATCTTAGGCCACTTTTTTTGTCAATTTCTCCTGTATAGTGGAGCTTTCTATTATAATCGCTACTTAATTTATTTTTAGGCTCATATTGCAATTTAATACCTTGCAATGTTTTTACATTAGCATCAGCTAAATCTTTATGCAAATCTTTATGCCATATGTAGGCGGGTGCAATAAAGCTCTTAGAATAATAGCCAAAAGTATTTTTAAAAATTTCTACGCTATCCTTTATCCACTGTTTTTGTAATACTATTTCTCCAGCTATATAATATCTATCAAGAGCAGCTTGTAGATTTTTACGTTTTTGAAAAAGAAGTGGTTTGTATGGAATTCCAAAAGATTCTAACTCAAAAGCTTTTAATAAATCTTTATTTCCAGCTCGTAGCTCCGAGAGCCACATAGGGGCATGAAGATGCTCTCTACCATGCAATTGCGGCATAAACAGTTTTTGTTGTTCTCCATTTTTCCAAAGTTCTAATAAATCATCGTTATAACTATACTCCTCCAATGTTTCTGTGAAAGGTTTGTAATAAAACTCTAAAAAACTACTAGTTCTTATAGCATTAAAATCTGGGTTCGCAGTACATACATTTGCAGTTATACAAGCAGGGTTACCTTTGGAGTCTTTTACAGAGTTAAGTAATTCAAATAAAACCGAAAGATCATCTGCACTTGCTATATTATCTAATTGCGAATACCGATCCTCTTTAACAGCAGGACTGATTGTGTTTAATTTATCTAAAGTTTGCTTATTCTTTGTGCGGAGACTACCCCAATCGTCTGATTCTATGATAAGTAACTGCCTATCAGAAGTAAAAGATTTATAATCTAAATAAGTATCAATCCCTTTTCGTACTAAATGATGCATTTTTGTTGTCTTTTTTTTGCTCCCTTTTCTGAATTATTCTCTATTATATGCAGTATACTATTTTGATTTACTTATTTGTTTGGCTGGAATACCTCCAATGCTAATATTTTCCTCGAGAAAAGACTTATGTACCGCTGCATTTGGGGCAATTTTAATATTATTGGCAATGGTTATTTCACCATAAATTTTTGCCCCTGGACCAATATAAACATTATTACCAATTACAGGCGCAATACTACTTTTGTTAGCAGCTCCAATATTAGTACAAATGTGAATTCTACAGTTCTCACCAATTTTTGTGTTTGCATTGATAACGATAGCACCATAATGGGGTAATTGTAATCCTTTTTTGGCTACATTTTCGGGTATTGAAAATCCTAATTTTAATCCTAATTTATATTTCAAATATTTTATAACTAGGTAAATTATTTTGTTAAAAAAAATATTGCTGCTGTTCTTTAAATATTCACAGGTTCTAAGAAGAAGTAAGAAGCGTTTAGTTGGAATGAATGTTGTTTTAAAGTACACATAAAAAAAATTATAATTCCTTAAAACTCCTTGCTCAGCTTTTAAAAATTGTAAATATTGTTCTTTAGAATTAATCATAACTGATTTAGTGAATTTATTTACCATTGATTTTATTAAAAAAATCTTTTAAACAATTTGCATAATTTTTGAAATAAAATTTATTTATTGCTAATAACTTTCCCTGTTTAGTAACTTCAGATATTTCAGAAAGGTTGTTGACTATAATAATTATTTTTTCGTGAATATTTTGCACATTATTAGCTCCTAACAAAAAATTCGATTATTAAAAAGTTGCCTGTTTTTGGTTAGGCAATAAATAGTAAATTATAAGTATTTGAAAAAAACATGGTATATTTTTTTAATTATTATAAGAAAACACCAATAAATCCTCTGATACTTATTCCCATACTAAAATCAAACAACATTGTTATTGGCATAAACAAAACATACAGTGACGTGAAATTTAAAAATGCTGAGAATAAAAAAAACAAATAAGGAACAAAACCTACAACAAAAATAAACATCGGTAATTGTATTTTCAGAAACGAAAATGAAAAAATTCTTAGTTTTTGTTTGGATAAAAAAATCACAAAAAGTGACAATATAAAGATCCCCGAAATTACCCATAATCTATTATAGAAAGCAAAATTAAAACTAAAAAAGTTTGCAGCACTTGCTCCGGCTAAACCATATGAAAATAGGGCATTCTCTATTTCACTAAACCCTTTTTTTCTTAATAAGAAAAATATAAAAATAATTAAACCTGTTAATACATTGTAATGTATATTATTGGCTTGATAAACCTTGTAGAATCTAGATTTTTCTGCTTGTTCTTCTCTAAATTTTGCAAAGCTTTTTATTCGAGCATCATCTAAAGTGTAGGCTTTTACTTTTTTAGCTCCAATTTCTGTTTGTGATAAAATATCATTTACTCTGGATGAATTTATAAGATTAGTTGATAAAATCGAAATCAAAAAAATAATAAAATATATCCTTGGATTTCTATAACCTGAAAATAAGATCAAACAAAAAGGAAGAACTAGTAATAAAAAAGCAAAATGTACTAAGGGTGATAAAAAGATCAGAAATGCATACTTTATTTTTTTTGTTTTATGATAACCGATTATGCCGTAAATTACTATCCATATTGCTGTACCCAATCGAACTGATTGCATATGCCCTGGGTTTTGCCAAAGCAGAAGAAAAACAAGAAAAAATGTAAAATAATTCTTGTTATATTTGGATTTCCAATTAACATAGCTCAGAAGCATAACTATTGCTCCAGAATAAAAATAAGCAAATACGAAAGCTACTCCAACAAAAAATAAAGAAGGCCTATTAAATATGCCGGCTGTAACATAAGATAGTATATGAATATATGGATCATCATTAGTACTATATGATGGATTAAATGATAGTATATCGATAAGGTTATTCCAAAACTGAGAAAAGCTAAGGTGGTCATAATATGAAAGTCTTTCAAAATGAGTAGCACCATCCCCGAGGTGTGATGGATGAAGAACAGCTCCATAAATAAAAACAAAAATAAAAATACTCCAACGTATATATTTTTGATTTTTAGTCCTGATGCCATATATCAACCCCATAATTGGTGATATTAAGTATAACAGTAAATGATATTTTTTATTTTGATCTAAAGTTGCCATCTATTATTAAATGTAAAAGAGTTTAAATTATTAATATTGTAATTTATTTTACATAAAAATTTCACTCTTGCAAACGGGTTTTATTAACAAATCAAGATAAATTATTAAATAAATCTAACCATTTTTTCCCCACTTTTTGCAGTGTAAAACGTTCTGCATTCTGCTGAGCGGCTTGTTGCATTTTAGATAATGTTTTATCGTTTTTTGCTAAAACAACACAGAGCCTTGCCATTTCACCAGTATCGTATGGTTTTATAAGTAATGCGTCTTCTCCGTCGTTAACAATATATTCTAGTGCCCCATAGCTATTAAAAGCTAAAACTGGACAAGCAAAACTTTGTGACTCGATAATGGTATTAGGTAAACCTTCGTAAGCAGAGGGCATCATAAAAATAGACGCCTGTTTGTAATAATAATCTGCCTTTTGATATCCTAGCAGCTCAATTCTTGGTAAGTTTCGTCTTTTTAAATCTGCTGAGAGGGTTTCAAAATAAGGACCATCTCCAACCACTTTAAATTGCCAACCTGGTAATCTATAGCATACTTCTTCCCAAAAATCCAGTAACAAATCAGAACGTTTCTGAGGAATATTTAATCTACCTACATGCAATATAATTTTCTCTTTTTGAGGGAGTTGCTGTTTAACTTCGTTCACAGGGTTAAACATATAATCTATTTTAGATTCATCAAAATCCTTCGGTTTCAGAAAATAGGTTAATTCTTTATAGTTAGCATGAGTATAGAGTAAAGTTGTATCGTGCAGCTTTATAACCGATCTTAAAACAATTTTTTGCTTAATTAGATGGTATAATAAGGGTATTTTACTCATGAGGTTTGTTGCCATTATTTGATTAAATGGCTTTGGTAAATTCCGCCTCATAATATCTTTTACATTACTCTTAAAAGTAAATAAAGAATTATGTATACATCCAATAAGTTTAAAGTTATTAATCACACCAAATTCTGCAAGTGCACTTCTTAATTTTTGTTCATAGGGCATCTGATTGATTACCCTATCTGGTTTAAATTCAAGGATGCATTTTTTTAACTCATTGAAATTAAATTTGTTATTTATCCCTCCTGCTTCTTTAGCGTGATAAAGCTTTCCATATTCGGCAACTATATGTCCTTTGTTTGCAAAAGAAAAATAAGCCACTTTCAAACCTTCTTTTGTAAAGTGTTTGCCGAGGTTATAGGTCACGCGTGGAACTCCACTAGCATAATCTGAAAAAACGTTAGTTTGAACGAAAAGTATATTCATGTAATGATTTTATTTTAAGTTTAATGCCTTCAAAATATTTAAAACAAGCATCTTAAATTTTAATTTTTTAATTGAAAGTCTTACTTTAAGTGTAAGTGATTCAGAAATAATACAAGCAATCACTTCCATTTGTTCGTCTGAAAAAAAACTATTTTTATTGTTAATCAATATTTGCTCAGTATCTACCCTAGGTACTACTATTTTTTCGTTTTTAGATAAGTATTGATTGCAAATTATCCATGTGTCTTTATACTTTGCCATTTCATTTGATAGAAACTCATTATGGTATTTCTCTATTCTCCCATTTTCACATTTATTTTTCTTAGGAATTTTAATTAACTTATCGTAAAAAATATTCACCAAAAATGGCTCGTGTTTCCGTACTTTTTTCAATAAAATAAGTTCAGATAAACTCAAAGATGGGTTGACTACTTTAGGGGGAGGAATTAAATCTTCTTTAATATTTAACCACTCACGAAACAATATCATTTCAAGCGCACCCTTTTCCTTTGAAAACTTTCTTACGGTTAAGTTTATTTTTTCTAATTGTACTTGTTGTAAGAATGAAAATAACGCTTCCCCATATGCATAGTTTTTATTTGGCCATTCTTCTATATCTAAAACATTACCACTTTTAGCCCGATGTTTATACAGAGATAAAGCCTGCTCTACTGGATCTCTCAAAAATAACAAAAACTTAACTTCAGAAATACCTAGCTTATTAAGTATGTAAATAAATTGTTGTAGATTATCGTCTTTAGCTAATGCAAGAAGTAAGAGCTCGTTAGATAAAAAAAGTGCATTACAAGACCTGTCCGCTGCTTGTTCAATACGCTGTGCTACAAAAGTCTTACTTTTATCAAAATTATTTTCATTTAATGCATTGGTGAGACTTTGAGCATTACCTGCAGATATTTCACCTTTTATCAATGATTTATTACTTTTACCCTCAAAAGGGAACCATATTCCATTTTGCTGTAATACATTGCTATTGATAGCACTCAAACTTTGTAAATGAGAACTGCCTGTTTTTTCTGTGCCTATGTGGAGATATAATTTCATTAAATTATTCAGGTAATATTTTAAGTTTTTGAGATGCTAATTACATTTAATTGAATAACAGTTGTTAGATAAGTTTCTTTTTATAGAATTTTATTAAACCTTACAATTCAAACTCATCCAATTTTTATGTATTTGGAGTCCTTTTTCTAAGTTTGTTTTTGGTGACCAATCAAATTTATTTTTAGATTTTTTAATATCTAAAACTACTTTATCGACAATAGTTCCTTTAGTATCTGTATAAATTATTGGAGGCATGTCATCAATTATTTCTGAAAGTGCCTTTATTATTTGATTAATATTCATTCCCATTCCACTGCCTACATTAAAAACTCCAGATTCCTCGCTCAACCCAGCTGTTTTAAAAAAACTAATGAGGTCATCAATAAAGATGTAATCCCGTATAGCAGATCCGTCTCCCCAAATTGTAAATTTTTCTTTAGTCATACTGTTATATATTAGCTTTCCTATTAATCCTTGATTTTTTCTGTAGTTTTGACCAGGACCATAAGGATTTGACGGCCTAACAATAAGAAACGAGAATTTATTCCTTAGCGCATACAACTCGATGTATCGTTCAATTGTATTTTTTACTATACCATAGGAACCTATTGGGTTACATGGATGTTTTTCATCTATGGGTAGATATTGTGGATTTCCATAGATCGTGCCCCCTGATGATGAATAAACCACTCTTTGTACACCCTTCTCAACTATCAAATCAAGAAATTTGACTGTTGTAACTAAGTTTGTTGTTATATCAAAAACCATATTATTATTGGCTGTAAAGGGAACTGTTGTAGATAACAAGTGATACACTATTTGAATATTATCTAGAGCTTGGCGCAATAATTCTGTATCACTAAAATCTCCATAGATATAATTCACTTCAGAACATTCACTAACAAATTGATTTGGAGATCTGTCAAATACAGACACATTATGCTCATGTCTAAGTGCTTCAACCAAATTAGAGCCAATAAATCCATTGCCTCCAGTTATTAATATATTTAATTTTTGTTTCATACTGTTTTAAAACCAAGAGTGTGAACCACTTTTGTTACATTTCTCTTTTTTGACGTTCTAGGTTGTTGTATTGTTTATTATTAAAACGGTCATTTCTATCTGGTATACCAAGTTTTACAAGTGCCTTAATACGCAACCTTCTTAACCAATAAGGACTTAATTGCCTTATAAGATGAATAATTTTATCTTTTAAAGTAAAATTATGCTTTCCCTTGTTAGAATTAGGAAAAGCTTTTTTGGGAATGGATTTATTTAGAAAGGCACAAAGTTTTTCCCAACCATCTCCCTTATTTAAATTCATGACAAGAAGATCGTCTGGTCGATCTTTAAAATATGTCTTTACTTCCTTATAATGTTTCTTATATCTTTCTAAATATAGAGCCTCATTGCCCTCAATAACGCCATTACCATATAGCCATTGATGAAGTTTATAATTTTTATTTTTGAAATGTTTCTTGGCAGAATTGAGCCAAGCCTGCTCATCTCGTACCGTTAAAATAAATTTACTATTAGGAAAAGCTTTATCTAATTCTTTGAATAATGCCGCAAAGGGTACATCTTGTAGGGCCTCGAAATTTTTCGCAATCTCTAAAGACGGCTCAATATCACCATCCAGAAGCGAATATGCTAAATCTTCTCTAGCTCCGGTAACTGTATATCCCAAATCAAGCAAAGCGTCACCTAGCGTGGAGGTTCCTGTTTTATGCCAACCAATACAAATAACTTTGGGATGTTTTGAGTTTATCATATATGATTACTTTGATTAAATAAATATGCTAAATTTGAGTTATGAGGGATCTCTTTTTCTGTTATTTTCCAATTCAATTTAAACATTGGAATAATTCTCTTGTCAATTATCGATTTTATGTCTGTATTTAAAGATTTCATCATTCCAGCATTTTGAAGAAGGTGCGGTGTTCTTGCTGATTGCTTAGGCATTTTTTCAAATTGTGCCTTGATATCTTTATCTTTTGAAATGAGATGGTAAAGCATAAAATGATAGACCATGTATGGGTATGTTCGTAAAATTTTAGTAAAAAGGAAAGTAAACCACAACTTAGGTAATATTAAATTCCTGTTTATTAATTGATTGAACCGCATTTCTATAGCTGTATCTGCTCTTCCTAAGTTTTTGAAATTATGGTTATTCCAATAAGCGATTAATTCATTATATAAAGTTTTTAAAACCATGTTATCCTTTTCAGATGCAATAAACCAATTGGAAATGATTCGGTCTCGACCTGGACGGTAGAAAAAGAAAAATCCTGCTTGCATGTTTTCTGGCAGCCACTGCTCTAGTTTTTGTAAAGGAAAACAAGTAGGGTCTGCCCATACGCCTCCATGCTTAATCAGAAGCTGTGTTCTGAGTAAATCTGAACGATGCGCCAAAGTCATTTTATCTAATATTTTTTGTTTTATAGCTAAGGGTTCAGTAAACTCTTGAACGTTATTTTGGTCTAACAAATGAATTTCCCAATCTGGATGCAAATTTTTCCATTGTTGTACACAAGGACGGATAACTGGTGATGCCTTATCAAAGCCTTGGTGCCAATACATCCAAATTATCTTATTCATAGTTACGTTTTTAAGGTTTTTATAATTATACTGGATAAATTAAAGATTCGTGAAGTTTTTTATTACATCTTTTAATGTAAACAATCCATTATTTTTTAATAGAAATAAATAGATGACCTCTAAAACTAAAAATAGAATTGTTAGTAAAAATGGATTTGTTTCTAATTGAAAATAATAGTAAACAAGAACCATTATTAAAAAAGGTACTATAGGTCTTAAAAAAGCAATTAGTTGATCTATAAACGATATATTTAAATATGTGTGAACCGTGAATAAACTTATTATAAAGCCTATACTTTTTGCAATTATTAAAGCTATCAGAAAAGCATTTAAACCATATAAATAACCAACATAAATTGGCACTAATAATAGTACTCTTATCATTTGATTAATTTGAAACTTTTTTTTCGAAAACCCTCTTGCTAGGAGAGATTTTCCAGTTAATACTCCAAATGGGCTTATCAGTATTTTAAACACCAATATTTGAAAAATAATTACACTGGGTTGCCATTTATCACCTAGAAGCGTAATTATAATGTCCTCTGCTAAAAAAAAAAGCGGTCCAGAGATTAAAACTGTTACAACAACAGCAAGATCAAAAACTTTAAAATAATTAGCTTCAAATACTTTTTTGTTTTCCTGTAGTTTACTAAAAGTAGGGAATATTACTTTCCCCAGGCTACTTGTTGTATACTGTGTTATTTGAGCATTCAGTGATTCTGCCCTTGAATAAAAGCCTAAAGATGCGGCAGAGAAGTATTTCCCAACAAATAAAGTATCTAATTTATTGAAAAATGTCCGCAAAAGATTATCAAAAAAAACATAAATCGAAAAATTTAATATTCTTTTGATTTCTTTAAACGAAAACACCCAAGATGGCTTCCAATCGCTTTTTATCCATAAAAATACAGTAAACACTATTGCTGTTGTAATTTGCTGAGCGATCAACGCATACACACCATAATTAAAAAAAGCAATTGTTACTCCAGTAATACCTCCAACTATAGTGCTAAAAACAGTACAGATGGTAAGTGTCTTAAAATCTAGCCTTTTTGTGAATTGAACTTTTTGAACACTTCCAAAAGCACTAATTAATGGAATAAAGCACAACCATTGCACAACAGTTATAACTTGATTCATTTCATAAAAGCTACCAATTAATGGTGCTAAAAAAAATAATAGTATACAAATTAGTATGCCCAAAAATATATTTAAATAAAATACTGAACTATATATCGTCTTTGTGTTTTTTTGACTTTGTATTAACCCTTGAGTAAAACCAATATCAACAAACACCTGGCTTATACTAACAAAAACCATTGCCATGCCAATAATTCCAAACTCTTCTGGAGATAATAAACGTGCTAATACTACAGAAACTGTTAATACAGAAACTTGTTTAAAAAAAGTACCTATTAAGTCCCATCCAAAACCAGCTCTGACTTTATCACCTAGTTTTTTAGCCATTCTTAATAAAAGAATTTATGTTTTTGATTTGTTTTGGGGTTCAATTTCACAGGATTAAAGCTATAAGTTGAAAATATTTTATCATTACTGGACACATTTTTTTATATAATCCCCATAGCCACTTTTCCCATAGTTTTCAGCCACTTTTATAGCTTGCTCTTTATTAATAAAACCATGTATATAGGCAATTTCCTCAATACAAGCTATTTTTTTATCTGTTCGTTTTTCAATCACACGTACAAATTCAGTAGCCGAATCCATAGCGTCTACTGTTCCAGTATCTAACCACGCCATTCCTCGTGTCATGATTCCCACCTCTAACTCTCCGGAATCCAAATACATTTGGTTTAATGTCGTTATCTCTTTTTCTCCTCTTTGAGATGGTTTCACTTGTTTCGCATATTCTACTACCTTATTGTCGTAAAAATACAAGCCAGGAACTGCGTAATTCGATTTTGCTTTAACTGGCTTTTCTTCAATACTTATTACTTTATTATTGGCATCAAATTCCACCACCCCATAACGTTCAGGGTCATGAACGGGATAAGCAAATACCGCTGCTCCATTAATATCGGTTTTACTGCGGAGTAACAATCCAAAGCCAATT
>Ga0228614_1001186_pt1 | contig 11711 bp, 9 predicted proteins | sample 15DmetaG_FD_190531 | JGI IMG/M metagenome (GOLD analysis project Ga0228614, IMG submission 190531) | Seawater microbial communities from Monterey Bay, California, United States - 15D | ecosystem: Environmental > Aquatic > Marine > Coastal | place: USA: California | collected 2016-10-13
TAGCGTCTCCAGGAGTTCCTAACACAATAGCTCCATTAATTATCATACCAATATCATTAGTAGCTGCTCTCCAGTTTGCTCCTAATGTATTATCACTAGTAGCATCACATAATTCTATAGACGAACCACCACCGTCAGTACCATCTGCCTGACTAGGCCACGGAGCATTATCATCATAACTAAGTGAATCCACCAATACTCCTGCAGCATCTTTAAGCGCTATCGCTTCTCCTCCATTGCTCATACCACCATCCCATACGATACCTTCTACACCAAATACATTCATCATGGCATCAGAGCTTTCGCATACAATAAGATAACCGCCAGCCTCTATACTTATACCTGTATCAAAAGTTAAATTTATACCAGATGTAAATACAAAATCAGATAGATCAACTGCATTAGATCCAAGATTATACAATTCTATATACTCCAAACTGTCCTGTCCAGATTCTGGTGGATTATAACTAATCTCATTTATGACAATTTGAGAATATGCCAAAGTCGAAATAAATGTTAAAAATATAATTGATAAATATCTTGTCATGTTAAGTTGGTTTTAATAATTAATTTATAACAATTGATTCACATAAATTACTTTTTTGCTGAAATTAATCAATGATAAGTAAACTCAGAAATGTAACAATGAAAATATAATAATAGACAATAAAAAAAGCCTAACAACTTTGTAGTTGCCAGGCTTAATTGTATGACTTTTAGATTTATTTTAGAAAGAATATTTCATAGAGAAGTTCCATGTTCTAGTCTTTCCGAATGTAACTCTGTTACTTTTGTTGATTCCATTCCAGTTATTTTCTGGATTTTCATCAGCTTCATCAGATGATCTAGCATTACTGATATATAGCTTATTAAATACATTGTAAATATTTGCTCCTAATCTTAACACATTCTCATCCATTGGTATAATGTATGAGAAGTTAAGATCCATCAATTGGTAACTAGGTAACTCGATTCCGCCATTATTAGCATACATTCCTTGATAACCAAAATAGTTCGCTTCTGCTGCGAAATGATCAGTCAACTGATACCTCGCACCTACACCATAAGAAGTTTGAGGTGCTTGACCTACCTTAATATCATCTCCTGTAGCCACAAAACTTTGGACTAAATCATTAGCATCAAGACCATCATACAACTCTACATCTCTATCACCAACTACATCCCATTTTCCAAATGAACCAAATGCTTTTATTTTAAGCTTATCACTTGCATTAACACCTAAATCAATTTCTATACCTTGGTGAAGTTGATTTTGATAGATAAGTTCATAAGGATCTTCACCTAAAGCAGTGTAAGAGTCATTATTTGTTAAAGTAGTCATCATCCCGTCATCAACTTGTAAACTGTTGAAAGCGACTCTGTCATTCCAAGCTGTTCTATATAAATTTATATTAGCATAAAATGAACTTGTTGCATACTTATACCCAAGTTCCAAACCAACAATCTGTTCGTTATTTGTATTTAGATTTACTACATTAGAATTACCTACAAATACATTATCATGAAAAGGTTGTCTTGAGTATACTCCTGAATTGAAAAATACACTACTGCTTCCATTAATGTCATAGCTCAATCCTAACTTACCATTATAACCATTATTCACAACTTTTTCAGAATCTTCATTTTCTTCAGTCTCATAATATAATTCATGTCTAACATGATCTTGGGTAGAAACTGCCCCTTGGAAATACGCAGAGAATGCGTCAGCAGAATATTCTACTTGACCAAATAATCCTGCATATCTGATAGTTTCTGCGTTATTGTAAGCTATTCTATCATCTCTATCTGCAAAATTAGACAATGCGGACCAAGGATTAGCATTATATTCTGTAGTAGCTGATACTCCATTAGGGAACCTAGGTGACCCTCCTTGCTCGTAACTATCTCTACCTAATAAACTAGATACTTGTCTGAAATGATCTCCATAGTACCTTCTTAAATCTGTACCAACACTAAATTTGATATTATCAGTGATATCTCTTTTATACTTTGATACTAGACCAAACCAATTATGGTTATTAACTGAAGCTCTTCTTATATATGTAGCTGATGTATCTGCAGCTGTAGCATCAAAGTTGATAAGACCTGATTCAGTTCTTACTCTTCCACCACCAATACCACCGGTTCCACCACCTCTACCGAATGATCCGTACAGTACTGTTCCTAAGGATGATTTCTCGTCCATTTCCCATTCCCAGTTAAGATTCATGACTGGCTTGTGATAGTAATTTCTTCTTTCTGAGAAATATTCACCGTCATAAATACCCCAATTACCATTATATCTTGGATCAATATCTCCGTTTGAATCCTCATGGTTATAAATACTTGTAGAATACTTTTGATCATGGTACTGCGGAGCTCCAGTAATTAAGAAATTAATATTGTGATTTGCAGCTGGTTTATAACCCATAGACAAAAAGTAAGTCTGTCCTGCTCCCTGAGTTCCATGAGCCCATCCGTCTCCTGACCATGAAGATAATAATGCAGTTACAGCAAATTTGTCATTTATCAAACCAGTACTATAAGTAGCACCAATTTTTTGATAATTGTTATTTCCAACTGTAGTGAATACATTACCTCCTTTCTTATTTTCTGTTGCCTTCATTATAAAGTTCCAAGTTCCTCCTACTGAAGATATAGCTAAACTTGACGCACCTAATCCTCTTTGTATTTGCACGGCACTAGCAACATCAGTTAGACCAGACCAGTTAGACCAGTACATTTTACCATCTTCCATTCCATTAATAGGTTGTCCATTAAGAAGAAATGCCGTATTAACTTGAGAAAAACCTCTTGTCCAAACCTGAGCATCACCATATCCGCCCGCTTGGTTAGCTACATATATAGATGGTGTCGCCTTTGCTACGTCCGGAAGTTCTACATTACCAACTGCTTTAGCTTGAATCTCAGAAGCACTAATAGTAGATACTGCTACTGGAGTTCTTCTATCTCGTACTATATCCATAACACCAGTTACCACTACTTCTTCCAATCCAGCCATACCCGCCGTTAATGAAACAACACCTAAATCCATACCTTCAGATAGATCGTATACCATAGTTTCATAACCTAGGTAGCTAATCTCTAGCATGTTGCCTCCATCATCTGGCTTGTTCATTGAAAAATTACCATCAATATCTGTGATAGTTCCAACTGTAGAACCCTTGATAATAACGGATGCTCCAATCAGAGGATCACCGTAATCACCGTCTGTGACAGTACCTTTAATCATTTGAGCTGAAACGCTCATAGTCATTAATAGCCCGAGAGCTAGTGTAAAAAATCCTTTCATGTTTGTTTGATTTAGTTAAACTATTTTACAAATATGCCAATAATACTGAACATATATGAAAAAATCATATAAAAATATTAACAGATATCTAACATTTATGGTATTGCAGAATCTTAGACTAAAAATTTTTGAAAATAGATGACCAACAGGGTATAATAGAACTTGAAATAAAACTTAATTCAGTCTTATTGCTTTACTGGTAAAAATATTTCAGCCATCATACATCTGACACTCCCACCACCTAGCGTTTCGATAGTTTTAATCGGAATGGGAAGAACATTGGTTAACCCAGATAAAACATTTACTTGCTCTGTAGTCAATGAATCATAAGCCGTTTGGGATAGTACTAAAAAAGTCTTACCATCTGCATTGGCTACTTGCAGCATATTACCTGCGAAATCTTCCATCTGATCATAACTGATATCTACTACTAACTTACCAGTATCTTCTAATGATTGTAGTATTTCCTTTTTCTCTACTTCGTTCTTAATACTATCTAAACATAACACACAGAAATTTACTCCTAGAGCCATCATTACATTAGTGTGGTAAATATCCTTCCCTTCTCTATCTACTGATCTAAATGCAATTTTACGTGCTCCCATCAGCACTGAGTACTTTTCAAGTAATACGACATCCGTACGTGGACTCAGACAAGCGTAAACTATATTATCAACTCTGTCAAACAACATACTGCCAGTACCTTCAAGGAATCTATCTTCCTCTTCATAGTAATCAAATGTATATCTCTTATTTATTTTATACTTTTCACTTAGTGTATCAATAATATCCTCTCTTCTTTCTAACCGTCTATTTTCAGCAGACATTGGGTATGTTACCACTGTACCATCATTATGAAAAGATATCCAATTATTGGGGAAAATGGCATCTGGTTTTCTTGGCTTTACTGTATCTTGTATTACTTCGATAGTGATTCCTTTGGATCTAAGTGATGCTACCATGGAATCAAACTCTTCTATCGCCTTAGCTTTAATTACCTTATTATCATAATTTCCAGCAGTTTGAAATGCATTACTTGACGCAGTTTCTTCATTGAACTGGAAGCTTGCTGGTCTGATCATCATTATTCTATCGGTAATATGCCTCATTAGTTATGTTTTTCTTTTCTTTTTATTCTTAAATGAAAACTCCGGCCGATAGACTACCCCTTAGTTATTGGCTTAAGATCTTTATCGAAATTTACACGAAGATAGTAGACCAAGTCTTTTTGTCAAACTATATATCAAATACAGTATTAATTGTTTTTTTTGATGTGCTAAGATTCAGATGCACTAAATTTCATCTCATCTGCTATTGTAGCTCCAACATAATTATCTACAAGATAATGAGCTAAATATATGGCTGGTGTCAATAAAATAGCGACAACAAACTTATAGATATAATTCATAGTTCCAATAGCCAATACTCTAACCAATTCCCAATCAGAGCCTATCCAAAATGCAATAAGCAATACCACATAACTATCAATAAACTGCGAAACTAAGGTAGACCCTGTAGCTCTCAACCAAATCTTCTTTTCTCCTGTAACTTTTCTAATCCTCTGAAATACAATAACATCTACCACTTGACCAATCAAAAAGGCAACAGTAGAACCTATAATAATCCAAAGTCCTTGTCCCATTATTTTGCGAAAAGCAAGGTTCATATTTGATATTGAGTTAGATGTATCGCTAGCATCCACACCACTGACAGATGTCCACCACTCGTTAGGTGCGATATAGATTGCGCCATATATCATCACAAAAGAAAATAATATCAAACCCACAGTCATATAAGACAAGAATTTGACTCGCTTCATTCCATAATACTCATTAATTATGTCTGTCATGATGAAAATAACAGGCCAGAGTATCACTCCTGCTGTAAGATTGAACCCAAGTCCTTCTACTCCGAGTATCGTCAAATCAAATGGCTCAAAACCTAAAGTTGCTTCTAAAGAAAATATCTTTCCTCCAATAATTTCAGCTACTAATGCTGTCGTAACAAATATGCCAGCCAATACCGTGAATAGTCTGACGCTCTTGTGAGAAAGTATTTTATTTACCATAAATTATTGAAATTAAAGTATGAAATTATCAATCTTTTAGTTTTTAGTTACTATTCGCATCATCGTAAAAATTCATGATATCGGACTTTTATCATATTTGAATAGTTTCTCAACTAATCATGATCGTTATAAATTAATAAAGCATGAGCGTCATGGTTAACGTTAACTATACCTGACTTTCATACTTTCTGAATACTCTCTCAACAAATCATGATCGTTTTTTATAAATATAGTAATAGCTATTGAACACTATATCCATCTAATTAATTAATATTTGTGATAATGAAAAGTATATACACCTTCCTACTCTTAATGATAGTAGTCTCAGCATGTCAATCAGACTACGATAACGCTGATTTGGACAGTTTGTTACGTAATCAAGACGTATCAAAAGAAAAAGCGTATACCGCAGTGGAATCTAGCGACTTGAAAACCAGTATAAAGAATGAATTACGCTCAAATGTAGAGTATACATATACTATATATAGATCTGCTGGCCAACCTGTGAAAATTACTACTGATATATATGATGAGACTTATACTGTAAGAGCAACATACTATATACACGACTCTATACCCTACTTTATGCAAGGTACCATGCGTGATCAAGATAGAGCCTCTGGTAGATACACACATCAAGAGTTAATCACCTACTTTAATGGTAAAGAGGTAATCAAGCAACTCAGGAAGACCGCATTGAACAAAGAAAACAGGGCTAGCGATCTTTCACATATACCTAGTGTCGATATTACTGAAGACATCAAACAGCCAGATCTCGATGCTATATTGAGGTACGAAGAAGTGAAAAGCATACTCAAAATCCAATAGAATTAGTCTGACCAATTTAAGACAAAAATAAAATAGAATACAACTATGAAAATACCTATCAATCTCAAGGCTGGATCAGTAGACAAAGAAGATAAGAAAGATGTAATTATTGGTATCGACTTAGGTACAACTAATTCTCTTGTAGCCTATGCTGATGGAGAAGAAACGTTTGTCATTAGAGATGCATCAGGATCTAATGCTTTGGTACCCTCAATACTGCATTTAGGTAAAGATGGAGTAGTCGTAGGTGATATAGCTAGAGAGAAATTAATCTCTGCACCGGAGCGAACGATATATTCAGTAAAGAGACTCATGGGAAAATCATATCAGGATCTCAATAGCTTTAAAGATAGTGTAGGATATAATGTAATTGATCAAGATGCTGAAGCATTAGTAAAAGTAGAGATAGATGGCAAGTACTATACGCCAATAGAGCTATCCGCAGAAATACTTAAAGAGCTAAAATATAGAGTCGAAAAACATCTTAAAGCTACTGTAAATAAAGCGGTAATAACTGTGCCTGCCTATTTCAATGATGCCCAACGACAAGCAACCAGAGATGCAGGAAAACTAGCAGGATTAGAAGTACTCCGAATCGTAAATGAACCTACTGCGGCAAGTCTTGCATATGGGATTGGATTATCGAAGGATGAAGAACAAACAATAGTGGTATATGATTTAGGTGGAGGCACATTCGATATATCTATTCTACAAATTCAAAATGGGATTTTTGAGGTATTAGCCACTCATGGAGATACACAGCTTGGCGGAGATGATTTCGATAAAGTCATCATCGACTATTGGTTATCGAAATCTGATATCACTGCCGATGGTCTCAATAATAATAAGTCAATTGGACAAGAGTTCAGAACTGAGGCAGAGCATGCTAAAAAGGCAATTAGTACTATGGGATATTATAAAACATCTATAGCAAATAAAGAGCTTCACTTAGATGCAGAGACATTCGCTTCATTATCTTATGATCTCATCGCCAAAACAATCAATGCATGTAAACTTGCAATGAAAGATGCCAAGTTATCCAATGAAGATATAGATCAAATATTACTAGTCGGCGGGTCTACACGAATGCCTATTGTCAAATCTGCAGTATCAGCTTACTTTGGGCAATCTATCAATGACAGTCTCGATCCAGATGAAGTGGTGGCAATCGGTGCAGCTATCCAAGCAGATATTCTTGCTGGAAACCGTAAAGATTTATTGTTGATAGATATCACTCCATTATCAATGGGAATAGAAACTGTTGGGGGTCTCATGGATGTAATCATAAGTCGTAATAGTAAAGTACCTACACGAGCAGGAAGGCAATATACCACCAGCGTAGATGGGCAAAAAAACCTGAAAATCGCTGTTTATCAAGGTGAACGAGATCTAGTAGAAAACAATCGAAAACTAGGAGAATTTAATCTAACTGATATCCCTCCAATGCCTGCAGGAATACCTAAGATAGAAATCAAATTTATCTTAGATGCTGATGGTATACTTACTGTAAAGGCAACTGAACTAAGATCCAATGTCGAGACGCAAATGGAAATCAGATCTGCTTATAGAATTTCAGAAGAAGATATGGCGCGGATGCTTATTGATTCTCTACAAAATGCAGAGTCTGATATGCAGACTAAAGGATTACTTGAGTCTATCAATGAAGCCAATAACATTCTACTAGCGGCACAAAGATTTATTGAACAAAATAAAGATGCCTTAACCGAAGAACAAATTTCTAAAATCAATCTACTAAAGGAAGATTTGTTAGCTTCTACCCAAGGTGATAGCAAAGATGTTATAGAAGCATCTATGCAAGCTATGAATTTATATACCGCACCATTAGCTCATGAAGCTCTAGATCGTAATATTGGAAAAGCTTTGAAAGAAACTAAAGTGTAGAATTCATATTCAAAAGACAATTTTATAATCCAGTTTAAACAAAGGGTCAATGATTAATTAATCTATCTATTACTTTCCTTTGCAATTGTCTTGTAATCTAATAATACTCATAGATTATATTGTTAAGAGATTTCTAGAAGATATTAATTTTGTATATACTACCAATAAAGAATCTATAAATAGCATAATAAATAAAATAATTGATGTTTCTCTTTTTTATTAATTCGTCTATTATTTAGACAGTAAGATATTAATTAAATTGTTTAGTGTTTTCTAAATTTACTTCAAACATTTATAAAATTCTCAATTGAACTTTGTAATTGAGTATTAAAATGATTTAGAATAAGCCACATAAGGAAACGGAACTACACCTGCAAATACTAATAATCCAAAATCAAATGAATGTTTTCTACCTAGAATTCTAATACCATGAATACCAATATATGCGTTATTTGTGTTTTGTGAATTTTTAAAAACATAATTTTCCGTCAATAATGCAATACTATTACTTAATCTAGTCGTTCCAGAAAATACAAAAGTCACACCTAAATCATCGTCAGCAACGCCAAAGCCCATTCCAAAGGACGCATTCTTGTCTGAAGATCCTAAGGTGGAAACGCCATAACCCATAGTTAAGTTACCTTCTCCTACCATCCCAGCCGTTAAAAATCCTGCACCAACATGCACATTTTCTTTTACTTCGAATCCTACTTTAGGTGTCAAAAAATAAATAGGGCTTCCAGATACTGTACTAAAAAACTCAAGCCCTCCTCCAAAAGAAAAATTATCAGTTATTCCAACATTCACAAAATTTCCAACCAAAAATACGTTATGGTAGTATCCTTTTCCCTTTTTCAAAGGTATTGCCGAAGGGCCAAAGAAATATCTTGTTGCATGAGATGATGGAAACAAGAAATCACCTTCATAAGTATATTCTTCTATTTTCTTGATCTGTATTACCTTAATCTTTAATTCTCCATTCTTAGAATTTAAGATAAGTATATCATCGTCTTGTTTAATTACATCGCCAGCAAATTCCTCTCCGTTGTTCATTTTGACTGTTACTTTTCTCACAACATTTATACTATCTACAAATATTTGAGAATACATAATAGAAAAAGAAAGAGTAAATATTAATGTAAGCGCAAATTTTAAAGCTAAGTGTTTCATTTCCTTTAAATTAGTTCTAAATTGTTGATTTAATAATCATTTCTCAAATGTAAATCGATAAACAAATCAAAATACGAAATATTAAAAAATCGATTCTTAAATTAGATTATTGGTAAGATAGCTAAAATCATTAAATATTTATATCATTTTAAATATCTCTGTTCCAATCTCTGCAAACAAAAAAGTGATTATTATTGGATGTATATAATATTCTAAATGTCAATCGATACTCTTTATTAAGCCCAATCTAGAACATGCCAAATATCAAAAACTAGAGATAAAATTAGTACAATGCACGATGAGATACTGCTTTCTCTATCATATCAGGAAAGAACTTAAAGAAATTGTCCCTGAAGTAATCGTAGTCTTCGAGTAAATCTTTTGTAGCCAGAGAAAAGTTATTGTTAAATTTAGCACGACTATCTATCAAATCGAATACCCGTTTAACAGCTTTTGGTGAGCTACATGTCATAAGAAAATTATCAGCTAACATTTTCTCAAGTCTAATAACAATGTCTTTTGGTAGGTTCTGTAAGTGCTTGTTGATGACTTCATAAATGCCATTACAAAAATCTTGAATATCTTCCTCTGAGTATCTTTCCCACTCTAGGGACAATACGTAATCGTAAAATATATCAATCACCACTGGCGCATATTTTCTATGATTCTCGCGAAGCTTAAGAACTGCCTCTTTTACTTTAGGATGTTCATCGGTACAACTATCTATCAATCTATGCAATTCAAAACCTTTATGATATTGCTTTGGTAATTCCCTCAACCTCTTGATGCTCATCATATCCACTAGCATGTTACCGATGATTAGATCTTCATCACTGCAAGAAAGGTACATATGTGCAAGGTAGTTCATAGGTGCGATGTATATTTATCGTATGAAAGACGGTTTTGAAATAAAACGTGAGTAATATTATAAATGTACTGAGTATATCGATCAAAGAATCGAATTAATACAAAAGAAATTGGATGATGTAGCAGAGTCTCGAAATAATGAGACTAAAAGTAGTGCAGGTGCTTAACACGAAACTGGTAGGACGATGATGCAATTAGAAGAACAGAAAGCTACCGTACAGCTTTATGCAGCGCTTGAAGTGAAGCAAACACTCAACCAATTAGATGTAGAAACGACTAATGCCCATGCTGGTCTCGGAAGTCTTGTAAGATGTGATACTGGAAGTTACTTTATAGCTATTAGTGCCGGGAAACTAGTGATTGAAGGAACAAAATATTATGGCATATCATTACCATCTCCGATAGGGTTGATCCTAGCTGGCAAAAGTGTTGGAGACGAAGTGAAATATAATGATAAGGTGATGAAAATTTTAGAGATGTGTTGATTTCATTACCTGTGTAGCAAGGTTACAAATTACATTCATTGCATTAGATTTTCCACAAGATCGAAATGAACAACATAAACAATTCATTAATTCTTCGGCAAGGCTCAGAATGACAATTGCCTTAATTCGATAAATAACGCCTCTAATTACTTCTCCACAAAATCCAATGAAACAGAATTAATACAATATCTAAGTCCTGTTGGCTTAGGTCCATCATTAAATACATGTCCTAAGTGACCTTCGCATCTGGCACATAATACTTCTGTACGAGCGTAACCCAATAGGTGGTCTGTATCTTCTAAGATTACTTCATTATGGATAGGCTGATAGTAACTTGGCCATCCCGTACCTGATTTAAATTTAGTAGTGCTCGTAAACAACGGTAGTTGACAAGCTTTACAAGTGTATACGCCTTCTTTATTATTGTTTACATGATCACCAGTAAATGCTCTCTCGGTACCCTTCTCTCTTAGCACGTAGTATTCTTGATTCGTAAGTTCTTCCCTCCACTCTTTTTCGGATTTTTCAATTTTTGTTAGATCTATATTACTAAAGTCGACAGTAATGTTGTCTGTTGAACCTGCAGAATTCTTTACAGGAGCTTGAGAGTTAGAATTACATGACAATATCGAAAAAGCTAAAAGCAAAATTACATATCTCATAATCTTCATAAATCAGATAGTTTATAGTTGTTATTATAATACCATGAATGTATACAAACTTAAAGCCATTAATCATCCAAATAGTTTAGATCAGTAGCAATATTCAAAGTTTTCTTAACAGCAAAGTAGTAGCTTTGAGGCTTACATCATAATAATGAATGAAAAACGAAATATCGTAGTTATAGTCTTAGCATTTACATCCATCTATGTTATTTGGGGATCCACATATTTGTTTAATAAGATTTGTGTTGCAGAGTTAGCACCGTTCTTTTTGGCTTCTATTAGATTTACGACCGCGGGGTTGCTTATTTTTTTGATTGCTAAGATACTTGGACTTGATCTAAGCATCACCAGAAAGCAAGCAATCAATTGTACCTTCGTTGGATTCCTCTTTCTCACCGTTGGTAATGGCATTG
>Ga0228614_1001197_pt1 | contig 11655 bp, 12 predicted proteins | sample 15DmetaG_FD_190531 | JGI IMG/M metagenome (GOLD analysis project Ga0228614, IMG submission 190531) | Seawater microbial communities from Monterey Bay, California, United States - 15D | ecosystem: Environmental > Aquatic > Marine > Coastal | place: USA: California | collected 2016-10-13
CCTAACACTTATATTGGAGTTTTCAATTTCACTCAATGTTGGTGGTAAAAAAGATTAATATAAATACTGAATATTTGTTCCTGTCCAAAATCAGAGTTCTGAAAAAATGATCTATAATCCTCAAAATCATTTGGAATTAAATATGAATCAGTTGATACAACATTGCAATCATGTAACTCTGAATCAAAATATGTCTCAAATATTTTAAAAGAATTATAAAATGTTGTTATACTTCTAATAAAACCCATTGAAAGTGATTTTTTCCAAAAATTAACTCCAAAGTTTTTTCCATGTATATCATCAAGTCTTTTAGAAATTATTTGTACATACTTTAAATATTTTTCATCTACATAATTACTGTCAATTATTAGGTCTGTTTTAGTTTCTCTTAAATATTCAGCGACATCAATTACATCATATTTTTTTGTCATATCCTCCCTTTCAAGACAATGAAAAACATATGGATCAGAGATGAATAATTTTTTAAATCCCTTAATCCAGATTTCTTTAAAATCACTAACAATAAAATTTTTTTTTAGTTTCATTATGCTAATGAATGTATGGATTTATAAATTCAGACAAATTTCTTTTTTCAACTTTCTGTTTAAATACACTCAATGAAACTCCTTTGTTTAAAAAATCAGAAGCAATTTCATCTGAAAATTCAATATTTTTTGTGTAGGAAATTTCTAAATTTTTGTTTTGTATTACCCGCTCTAAGTCATATAAACTATTATTTTTAATATGAGTTACCAATCCAAGATGAGCAGCCTTTACTGATCTCATTGTATAATCAAATGGGTTAGGCTCAAATGATGGTAAAGCATGAAACAACATGTCTCCTGAATCTAATCCCTTACTTAACATATGAATAGTAGAACCAACATAATTATAATCTGAATTTTTCAAAGCCCAGAAGTTACATGAACTTCCTCTGTAGTAAGGGGAAACTCCCATATGAATATTAATGGTTTTTTTATCAACTAAAAAATCAATTAGGTCTCCTTTAATAAAACTTGATCCAAAGACAATAAATAAATCTGATTCTAAAGACTTATTTAAAATAGACATTTTAAGGTTATTTAAATCACCCATTCTAATTACTATGGGGATTACATTTTTAGGAAGAAAATTTATATTTCCAAAAAATTTATTTTCTGATTTTATAACTTCTTTAAAATATTGATGCATTACATTGGATTTTTTAAAGAACCCATCTATTTTTCCAGGGTGAACAGTTTTGGATTCGATAATAGCATAAACCTTTTCAGACACTTTTGAAAGTTCTTTTAACAGACCAATATGTCTTGGTTGATTGCTGGTAAAAACAGTAATATTTTTCATAAAAATTTCAGTATTTCAGAATGATCAAGTCTTGGAATTTCTAATTCAGAGTTAAACCCTTCAACTAAATTAGCTCTAAACCCAAGTTTTATATCTATTTTTTTTAAGATATTTAAAGTGTCTTTATTATAGGAGTTACAAGGGTGACTCATACAAATAATATTGTCTTTAGTGATATTCTCTAGGATCAATTTGTTTTTTATATAATTAGATTCTTGATATTTATAACTTTTTTCGCCCATTTTAGTAGGATGATTGTGACTATGTAATCCGATAACATGACCATCATTTTTTAATTTTTTAATTTCTGTGGTAGACATCCATAGATTATTATGCAATTTAGAATTAAGTGAAATTTTTGATTTTTTCAACATTGAATCCATAACTTCAAAATAGTTTTTTTCACCTAGTAAATTATCACGTGTGTATCTGAATATTTTATCTTCTTTAGTATAAAAAGAGAAATCTTTTAAATAATTATTAAAATCAAAATCTTCGAGATCCTTGAAAACAGTATCAAATTTTTTAAAAAACTTTAACTCTTCAAAAAAAGCCTCATAAAATTCAAAAAAAGAAGTAAAAAAATAAGATCTGAAATATCTTAAAGTTTCTAATTTTTCAAAATATCCATTAAGTGGAGATGAATACACAAACCAGAAGGCTTTGATTCTAAACTCATTTAAAACAGGAAGCGCTATGTCATATTGACATTTTAAATTATCATCAAAAGTTATACAAACATCATCTTTATTCAAATCTTTTAAACGAAATTTTTCAAGAAATATTTCTGCTGATAATAAATTAAAATTATTGGAGTAAAATTCAATTATAGACTTGAATTCTAAGCTTGTAATAGATCCTTGTCCTTTGACATGATTATTATCATGAAAATGGTGAAACATTAAACCGTAGGGTTTATTAATTTTAAACATATTCAAATAGTATTGGTTTTAATTTTTGCAGAAGTTTATGAAAAAAAAGTGGGGGGGGGGGTTAGTCATCACATCCTGTTAGATTTGAATTATGCCTTAATTTCCATTCACCATTGATTTTTTTCCATATGTGAGGAGACCTAAACTTATCGGCAAGTTCGTTTTTAAAATAATCTGGATTAATACCTAAATAATCCATTACTTCATCAAAATATTTATCAGGAAATTCTCCATCAAATCTTCTGACTAATGCAAGTCCTTCCTCTCTAGTGATATGTTTATTTCTAATTTCTTGAGAAGCATCATAAGTAGCTCGACCTATTCCAAATTTCAAATAAGTAGTGTAAAAATGTAAATCATCAATTTTATCATCTATGCTTTGATATTTACTAAATGTTCCTTGTGATCTAAATGGTCTAGCTTTAAATCCTGTATTCTCTACTGCATAGTAATATACCTCTTGAGGGGTCCATTTTAAATAGTATCCTAAATATCTTACGTCTACATTTGTGTCTTCAATCTCTTTCAAAGTTGGAGGTAAAAATAAATTTAAATCATTTTTTGTTAGATTATGTTCAGAATACAAGTCTTTCACTGAGACTCCTCCTAAATATATGTTCTCATTACTTTCTGATGCAAAAATGGCCTTATCCCTTAGTGAAGAATTATTGTCAGCAATTGGATTACCATATTCTGCTTCATTTTCTCCATAAAAAACTAACTCAATTCCATGTTTTGAAGCAATTTTTGGTGCTAAATTTTTCTGACCAAAAAAGAAAGTTTGAAATGGGTGAAAAATATTTTCAATGGATAACTTTGTCAATAATTTCATTGTCTTTCCGTTAGGCTTCATAGTAATATTATCAAATCCTCCTATCTCAATCCAATTTTTCCAATTTGTATAACCATAATCCGTATACATTATAGGGGGCCAAGTATAGGTCAGTGGATTCATACCGTATTTGTATTTCAAAATATGTGCTTGATATGCACTGTCTTTACCTCCACTTCCAGGTATTAAACAATCGTATGAACCATCATTTTTTCTATACTTATCTAGCACTTTAATAAGTTCTTTTTCTCTTTCTTCCCAATTAATATTTTCTTTAAGTTCAGATGTTCTACATGCGTCACATATTCCATCACTATCAAAATTCATAGTAGTTTTTTTCGAATTGGGATTATGCTTAAATTCTTGCGTTGAAACAGGTCTTTGGTTGGACATTACACATTTTTTACAGAATTTTACTTCTTCAGGAAGTCCATACAATGTTTTTAATTTTTCTCTCATAATAATTTATTTTATTTTTTTTTTACATAAATTCTTTTTTTTTATGCAAGATATTTAATTGGCAATTTTTTTTTATTCAGTATAATTGAACTTTAAAGTTATTCTCTATGATATTATATTAAATTGTTACTTAAACCCCAATTTTTATAAATAGATATTCCTTTGTCTAAACTTTTTTCCGGGTGAAACTGTGTTGCAAATATGTTTTCTTTAATTACAGATGAACAAAATTCAATCCCGTCATAATTGGTATTAGTCAAAATATATTTGTCATTATCAGGTTTCACATAGTAAGAATGTACGAAATACATGAATTCATGAGATTTCAAATCTTTTAATGGCGAATCTTTAAAAGTATTATTAAACTTATAAATTTTATTCCATGAAATATGAGGGACTCTGATTTTTCTGTGATCAATATTACTTGGAAACTTTATTATAATTCCAGATATTAAATTAAGTCCGTTACCAGATCCAAATTCTTCACTTTTAGTAAAAAGCAGCTGAAGACCAAGACAAATCCCAAGTAATGGAGTTCCTGAATTTACTTTTGTTTTAATTGCATCTATTAAATCCAACTTTTTAAGATTATTCATTGCTTGCTTAAATGCTCCCACACCTGGAAGTATAAGTGCATCAGCATCTAAAATATCTTCTTTATTAGAGCTAACGGCAAAATTCATTCCAACGCTGTGACATGCTTGCTTAACGCTGTAAAGATTGCCTAGCTGGTAATCAATTATAACAATTTTTTTTTTATTTTTTGTCATTATATTCTACATTCAATTTTATTTGTAACCAAAGTGTTTTTTAATTCAGATATCTTACATGGTTCAAAAGTATGAAAATTTCTTTTTTGTTTCAAAAACTCTACATTACCTTCAATGGAAGATACTCTTGACTCATTTTCCTTTATAAATTGATAATGAAATAAAGATGACAACATTACTGCATCTACAGTGTTTTCTTTAATTAAATCCACTACATGTTGTTTAGTTCCTGCACCGCCATGGGCGATTACAGGGATGCTAACCAAGCTACTTATTTCTGAAATTAAATCTAAATCAAAACCTTGTCCGGTACCTTCTTTATCAACCGAAGTTATCACTATTTCTCCTGCACCTAATTCATCAACTTTCTTAGCCCATTCAAAAACATCAATACCTGTATATTCTCTACCATTATCTGTATAGGCAAGATATTTACCGTTATCTTCCTTTATGGCTTCTATAGCAATAACTATGGTAGAAGAACCAAACATTCTAGAAGCTGTACTTATTAGCTCAGGGTTTTTAATGGCAGCCGTGTTTAAACAAACCTTATCAGCTCCAACTCTTAAAACGTCTTTAATATCTGAAATAGTTCTTATTCCACCTCCAACAGTAATTGGAATAAATTTTTGCTTTGCTGTTTCTGAAATTATGTCATGTAGGCTATTTCGTTCGTAAAGTGATGCTACAACATCCATAAACATTAATTCATCAGCTCCGTTTTCGTAATAGAATTTTGCAAAATCAGCAGGTTTACCTAAAACTCTAAGACCTTCTAAATGAATTCCTTTAACTAAATTAGGACCTTTAATATCTAATCTCGGAATAATTCTTGTTGTTTTCATACCAATTTATTTTTAATGACTGTTTCCGCAACTAACCAATCAAAATGTGTGTCAATATCAATTGAATATACTGGGTCTTCCATTACATACTTTTTAATTTTACTAAATTCATTTATTTTTTTACTTTTTAGACTTTCTACATTAAATAAATATAGGGACCCATTAAAAGCATATACTTTAGGTAAATCTTGCCTTCTTGAAAAATTAGATTTCTTACTTTTTACTAAAAACTCATTAGATTTCTCCTCATAGAGTGTAAAATATGGAGAATCATGGGATTCCTTAACAGAAACCATTAAATCTATCTCTTTATCCCAATCATTAAGCATATTCTTTAAATCCTCTTTTTTCCTAAAAGGGGTTGTTGGCTGTAAAAGCACTACTAAATCAAAAAACTTATTTTTAGACTCATAATATTCTAAAGCATGTAAAATAACATTATTAGTACTAGCTTCATCATTAGATAAAAAACTTGGTCGAGTGAATGGTACATTATAGTTGTTTTCCAATGCACTATCTATAATATCAGAACAATCAGTTGATAAACAAATGTTTTCATTTGAGGTGAAATTACGAGCAAAATCTATGGAATGATTTATTAGAGATTTCCCATTTAAAATTTTAATATTTTTTCCAGGTAATCCTTTTGAACCACCTCTAGCAGGAATAAGATATAATATTTTCATTAAAATTTAATATGTTTAATATCATTTTGTGCTTTTAAATAATCTTTTGGTTTCCCAATATCTAACCAATAATTATGCATTGGATAAGAAATTAATTTAAGTTTTTTTTCTAAAAGTACTTCCATTAAATCTGTACTATTAAAAAGTTTATTTTTTGGAATATCATTTAAAATAGATTTTTTAATTAAATAAATTCCTCCATTAGAGTAATAGGTATAAGTAGGTTTTTCTATAAAAGATAATATATTATCGCTTTTAGTTTCCATAACTGCATAAGGAATTTCTACATCATAGGGGATAGTTACGACTGACATGTCTGCATCTTTTTCTATAAAATCTTCAAAGAAATTCTCATAATTTAAATTTGTCAAAATATCCGAGTTAGTTACCAACACATAATCATGCTTAAAATTATTTATTTTGCTAATAGCACCAATAGTTCCCAAAGGGGTGTCTTCACTAACATATTCTATATTAATATTTTTACTATTACCATTACCTAAATGCTCTTTAATTTGATTAGCTAGATATCTAACTGAAATCCAAATATCATCAATACCAAATTTTATTAATCTATCAATATTATAGTCTATAATAGTCTTGTCTCCAATTTTTAATAATGGTTTGGGCGTCTTGTCTGTTAGAGGTTTTAAACGAGTACCTAAACCTCCTGCCATGACAACAGCATCTACAGGCAAATAAGACAGCATTGATCTAAAGTTTATTATGTTGGTAATTATACCATTTTCATCAACAACAGGGATAACAGTATAGTCACTATTTCGTAAAATTTTAATTTCATTAATTGAAAATTCTTTTTTAATTATGTATTTTGGTTTTCGATTAATGATTTTATCAATTGAACTGTCTAAATTGAATTCTTTTAGTAATCCTCTTCGAACATCTCCGTCAGTTAAACTTCCAATTAATTCTTGATTTTCATTTACTACAAATAAAATTGTATCTATTCCTACATTTGATAATTTCTCAAGAATAAACCTGATGTTATTACCTTCTGTAACGATATGTTTTTTGTAATTATTCATTTCTTATCTATCTTCTAATTATATTACTTGTTTTCTAAGCCCACTTGATAAGAACCTAAGATCTCTTGAGTTAAATATTAATTAATTACTTAAGTCTAACCAATTTAAACAATGATCTTCGTCTAGATCATTTATTAATTTTTTACCTATTACGAAATCAATATCCATTGGAGAAATACCATTAGCTGGTCTACGAGAAACTATATTTTTTTCTAAAACTATATCTCCTGATTTCATGCCTTTTACTAAATGAATACTTTTTCGTGCAATTTGCATATTTTTTTTCTCCGATGGTGAAGGTTCTTTGATTCCATCTCCCATTGCTAATTCAATATTTCTAATTGCCTTTATCATTGATTTTAATTCATCAGGTTCTAAAGAAGCTTTATGATCAGGTCCATCCATATTTCTATCTAAAGTAAAGTGTTTTTCTATTACAGTTGCCCCCAGAGCAACAGCTGCAATAGCAACCTCAATCCCTAGTGTGTGATCAGAATAGCCGACTGAAACTTTAAATGCATTTTTGATAGTTAACATTGCATTTAAGTTTACATCAACCATAGGAGTAGGATAATCTGTGTTGCAATGCAATACAGTTATATCTTGTCTTGTTAGATTACCTTGATCTAATATTACATCTAATGCTTTTGAGATTTCACTCATATTAGACATACCAGTGGATAAAATAACAGGAAGTTTCTTAGTTCCTAATTTTCTTAAGTATTTTAAATTAATTATTTCTCCAGATGGGACTTTAAATTTATCAACTAAACCTTCTTTTTCTAATTCGTCAATGCTATCTGAATCAAATGGTGTAGATAAAAAATGAATACCTTTTTTATCACAATATTTTTTTAGCATATGTGCAGAATCTGTTGTAAGAACTAATTTTTTTAGCATTTCATACTGATTACTTTCTTCATTTCCTGTATTATTAATCTGATAGTCAGCTTTTTTCGCTTTTTTAGAAACTAATTTAGATAATTTAAAACTTTGAAATTTTACAATATCTGCACCTGCATCAACAGCTACATCAATTAGCTTTTTAGCCAAATTCATATCTCCATTATGGTTAACACCTGCCTCTGCAATAATTAGTACATTATTTTTCATAAGTAAATTTTTGACCTATTCGTAATTTACCATCATATTCATAATCTGTTATTTCAATAACGGTATCTTTAGTTTTAACAATTATTTTTCTTTCACTTTTTCCGACTATCTGACCTATTGTGTTTACATAAGGCATAGAATCTTTTAAAATACTAACTTTGTGAATTTTCATCTCAATTTCATTAATAAATGCCCTAGCTACTGGTCCAGGGTAAGACAATGCTCTTACAAAGTTAAATATACTTCTTGAGTTTTGATTCCAATTTATCAACTCATCTCCTGGCCCCCTTATTCCGCAATAAAACCCTGTAGGATGAATATCTGATTGGGGAATAGGTTTAAAATCTCCTTGTTGTATTTTTTTAACAGCTTTATAAAGTAAATTACTACAACCTAAATAATCAACCTCTAGCAATGAATTATAATTATCATTGTCTGTTATTGGAAATACTTCTTGTATTATAATATCACCTGTATCTATTCCCTCATCAATATAATGTATTGTAATTCCAAACTCTTTTTCGTCATTAATCAACACCCAATTTAAAATATTTCTTCCTTTGTAAAATGGCAACTTCCCGGCATGACAGTTAATTGTTTTTAAGTTGGGTATTTTAAGTATTTTGTTTTTAAAAATCTGGTTAAAACTCATTGAAATAAACAGATCACAATTATATTTTTTTGCAATATTTATAAATTCTTCTGAATTTATTTTAACATCATTTAAATAATCAATATTGTGTTCCTTGGCCAATTTTTTTAAAGTAAAATCTTTAGTATCAGTCCTTGGAACTATAAATTTAATTTCTAATGAATTGTCTGCAACAAGCTCGTTAAATGCTCTATGAGACCAAGGCCCATCAGCAAAATATCCTATTTTAATTTTTTTCATAATGATTTTACTCTTACGCTGCTTGTTATATTTACTACTCTTTTCTCTAACCATTCAGCATTTGATATATCCTCAACTTGACAATCTTTGAACATTTCTAATTTATTCAACAATTTCCAAATAGGCCTGGTCATTACTTTATGATCATTAGTGATTTTTAAAAAATCATTACGCTGGTTTATGTCTTTTAATATAACTGACATCAGCCAATAATTTGAATATGAATCTGAATTTTCCAATACAAAGTCTATTGATTTTTCTTTAAAAAATTCATCATAAATTAATGCTAGTGCTCTTTTGTTTTCAATGAATGAATCTAGTTGTTCTAACTGTGCGCAAGCTAATGCCGCATTTAAGTTAGGCATCCGATAATTATAACCTATCATATCATGATCATAGTCCCATTTATGAGGCACTTTTGCAGTTGTAGTTATATGTTTTGCAAGTTTTGCCAGTTTCTTGTCATCGGTAATAATAACTCCACCACCACCAGATGTAATAGTTTTATTTCCATTGAAACTATATACTCCTAATTTTCCAAATGTACCTGTGAATTTACCTTTATATCTGCTTCCCAAAGACTCTGCAGCATCCTCAACAACTGGAATGTTAAATTTGTTACAAATTGTGACAATTTCATCAATTCGACAAGGAAATCCAAAGGTGTGCATTGGCATACATGCTGCCAGTCTCGAGTTAGTTTTTTTATTGTAAGGTACTCCGTCCCTTAATTCAGCATTAGCTTCTAAAAATACTTTCAATTTACTTGGTGATAAACCCATTGTATCAATATCTACGTCTAAAAAAATACATCTTGCATTCGCATAACTTATAGCATTTCCAGTAGCAACAAAAGTTAAGGGCTGAGTAATTACCTCATCATTAGGTTCTACACCTGCCATTAATAAAGCAATGTGTAATGCTGATGTTCCGTTACTTGTAGCAATAGCATATTTCGCTCCTGATTTTTCAGTAACTATTTCTTCAAACTTATCAACATAGGCGCCAACAGATGACACAAATGTAGAATCAATAGCGTCCATTACATACTCCTTTTCTTTACCTACAAAGCGTGGTTCATGTAAAGGGATAAATTCTTCTGGTGTATCAAATTGTTCTCTAATAAAATTTACTATTTCTTCAAACATATTTTTATTTTATAAAGACTACTTACTTTTTTTTGTGAAAATCCTTCAAAATATTAACTATTTTTATGGTCGTGTCTCCATTACCGTATATATTAATACCATTAAATGGGGGAAGTGAAGATATTTTATTAGCTGCACTTAGGATAGAATTAACCTCTAAATCTGAATGAATTACATTTCCTCCTGACTCTCGTCCTTTTTGTCGATCTCCAATATTTATGACATATTTATTAAATGAAGCTGCTTCAATAATACCACTAGACGTATTTCCTAATAAAAATTCACAATGTTTCATACAGGAATAGTAACCTACAGCTCCAAAAACTTCTATTATTTTATATTTTTCAAGATTATCACCAACTAAACTCAATATTTCTGAACGAATTTGAGTACCCATCGTATCATTATTAGGCATTGTAATTACAAATTGTTTATCTAGCTTATCCATTGCCATGTAAAGTTCTCTTACATATTCAATATTTTTTTCACTAGCAATTGTCTCTGGATGAAAAGTAACTAGTATTGTAGGTTTTGACAAATCTATACTCCAAACTTTTTTAAATTCTTCGATGGACAAAAGCTTTAAATCATACAAATTATCAAGTGCTGGAGCTCCTACTTGATAAATATATTTATTTTTATTAATTATCTGTTCAACTCTTTTTGCATGACCAGAAGTACTAACAAAATGTAGTTTAGACATTGCTGTTATTGAATGTCTGAACATATCATCGAAAGCACCTTCAGTGGTTTCACCTCCATGTAAATGAGCTACAGGAATATTAAATGGAATAGATGCTGAAATTGCAGAAAACATTTCATATCGGTCTCCCAAAACAATAATCATATCATAATTTTCACGAGACCATATAGAAGAGAATTTAATTGTAGTTAGTCCCATTGCTGTGGATATAGCTTCAGGGGAGTCACCCAAGACTAAAGATTCTAGCTCATAACTGACATCAAAACCATCTTTATAAAACATATTAACAGTTCTATCATAAAACTGAGAAACATGGGTCCCAAATGCTATTATATTTAAATCAAAAAAAGAGTCAGCTTTCAGCTTTTTTATCAATGGTAAGTAAATACTATAATCTGACCTTCCACAACTTATAAGAGCTAATTTCATAGTTTATTTATTCAAAAACATTTTTACCTGAATTAATATAATCTATATACCAATTTACTGTTGTACTTACTCCATCTTTCCAATTTACCTCAGGTTTATAACCAAATACTCTTTCTGCTTTTTGAGTATTTGGACATCTTCTTGAAACTGAGCCAGAGTGAGCTTCTTGTCTTTCATATGTACCTTTATAATTCATCAAATCTCCAATGAAGTGAACAAGTTCTTCAATTGTAATTTCAGAATTCATATCTCCAATATGAAAAATTTCTCCATTTGTGTTTTTTGATTCCATAGCACCAATTGTACCACTAACTGCATCATCAATAAAGTTGAAAGACCTTGTTTGATTATGTCCAAATACTTTAAAAGGGTCTTCATCTTTTAAAAAGCGTTGGACAACTTGTGGAATAACATGTTTAAATCCCATTCTTGGCCCAAACACATTATGATAACGCA
>Ga0228614_1001199_pt1 | contig 11637 bp, 10 predicted proteins | sample 15DmetaG_FD_190531 | JGI IMG/M metagenome (GOLD analysis project Ga0228614, IMG submission 190531) | Seawater microbial communities from Monterey Bay, California, United States - 15D | ecosystem: Environmental > Aquatic > Marine > Coastal | place: USA: California | collected 2016-10-13
TTGTCGTTTGTATGTCGGTTTGAATAAAGTTTTATTCATCTTAATTTGTAGTTTATTATCAGCTTGATAAACCAAAGCTAGTAAAAAAAGTTAAATGTCTAAATTATCCAATGGACTTATTAATGAATCAAAACCTTTCGTAGTAATACCGAACATGTTTTCAATTTAGCCTATTTTCAAACTATATCGGTATTATAGATTTTGTCGACTATAGCTACTTCGTTGCAGGTGAACTTAAAATTGAGTTAAGATTGAAGTATAGTTTTTACGAATAGATATCTGCTCAATGTCTCTTATCCATTCACAAAGTGAATCTCAACGAGCTAATTTCTTAATATTTAGTCTTAATGGTGAAGAGTATATTCAACCCACTTTGGGGTTGCTGAATTGTATGTTAGGTTTTGGTTAATTATGTTCAACCTCGTTGAGGTTGGTATTATTATTTCGTTTTAAATTAGACTTCTTGACTTTAATTGAATTATTACGAAAATTTTAAAACAGATCTATAATTTCAAACTTCGAAGCAGCCAGTTACACAAAACTACTTCGTTGTAGGTGAACTTTAAATTGAGGTAAGATTGAAGTAAAGTTTTTGCGAAGCGATTTCCGCTCAATGTTTTTTATCCATTCACAAAGTGAATCTTAACGAGCTAATTTATTTATATTTAGTCTTAATGGTGAAGAGTATATTCAACCTCTTTGAGGTTGGTATTATTATTTTCTTCTATTCACATGCTTATTCAAAATTCGAATTCCTTCTATTTTTGTTTCCAACTCTTTTCTTTTTCCCCAAATGATATCACTAGCGTATTTACGTGTTTTCTCAATGTCAACAATTGGTGCTGGATAATCTGTTCCAATTTTACAGTTATAAATTTCTTGTTCAAACAAGTTTAACTTCCAAGGCTCATGAACCATGTGTGCAGGAATATCTTTTAGTTCGGGACACCATTTTTTAATGAATAACCCTTCTGGGTCATGATCTTCTGAATTTTTTATTGGATTGTAAATTCGAACTGTATTGATGCCGGTGATACCAGCTTGCATGTGAATTTGAGGATAATGAATGCCTGGTTCGTAATCTAAAAACTGACGAGCGAGGAAATGTAAATCTCTCCAATCTTGCCACAAATTGAACACAAAAAATGAAACTACCATTGCTCGCATTCTAAAGTTAATGTAACCCGTTTCTACCAAGCAACGCATACAAGCATCTACTATTGGAACGCCTGTTTTACCATTTTGCCAAGCTTCAATGTAAACCGGGTTTCTTTCTTTAACGATAGAATTATAAGATTTATTCACTGGCTCAAACTCCATGCTGCATTCGTCTTCAAATTTTTGAATGAAATGACAATGCCAATGCAAACGAGAAATAAAATTAGATAAAGCACGTTTGTTTTTTGCTGTTTGAGACCTTTCTAGAGTAGTTTGGTAAACTGTGCGCATGCTAATGTTACCATAAGTTAAATAAGGAGATAACCGACTACAGCCAGTTCTGCTTAACAATGGTTTTGAAATATGTTTACTATAGTTTACAGAACGTTCTTTTAAAAAAGAGGTTAAGTATTTAATTGCTTTAGTTTCCCCACCTGGTTGAAAGATTTTATTTGGTGTGGTTATGTTTTCAGGAAGTTCTTGTATCAATAAGTTCAGCACTTCTTCGGTTAATTTTATTGTATTCCATTTTGAAGGTTCTAAAGATATAATTGGCTGAAGCATTGTTTTTTTCCAACGTTTATCCCAATTGGTTCTAGTTTTTAGTTTCCTAATCACGCCATGAATTGGACTTTCTTTCCATTCAATATTTCTTTCAGAAAAGAAGGCTTTCATTTTCAAATCACGCTGAAATGTTAGGTTATTGCCTACTTCAACATGAGAATATATATTTTTGATTAGGTAATTCTTTGATAAAATTTCAAAAACTTCTTCAGCTTCTTGATGAAACCAATAAATGCATTGGTTATACTTCGTTAGTCGGTTTTTCATTTCCACCAGCGATTCCATTATAAATCGCCAATGCCGCAAATCTGAATCGTCATAATTCATTACGCTAGGTTCAAAACAAAAGAGAATTAAGAAAGGAATTTCTTCTTGTTGAGCTTTAAGTAATGGCTCATGGTCCATAAGTCGCAAATCCCTTTTTAGCCAAACAATATTTATTTCTTTTCCATTCATTTTGTTTAACAAATTTAATTAAATATTAAACAGAATACTAATGATTTTTGATTAATCTAAAATGCAATGAAACAACTTTTCCTATTATTACGTATTAGTTTATGGGTAACTAGGCATTTAAGCTTTTTATGTACCTTTGCATCACAATAATTTATGCTCGAGATGAACACAAGAAACAATTCAAATGAAAAAGGAAGATCTAATAGAGGATCTAAATCAACAGGAAGTAAAGGGAAATCAGGTTCTGACTTCAAGAAAAAAGCTACTGTAAAAAAGTCAAATGCGGTTGCTGGTTTTAAATTTAAGCCTAAGAAAGGCGAAGGTGAAACAGCTAAAGATGGAGTTACTAAACCATCGACAAAGTATTTCGATAAAAACAAGCCAAAGAAAGGAGATCCAATGCCTATTTTAAATAGGGATGAGGTTCGTTTAAATAAATATTTATCCAACGCTGGAATTTGTTCTAGAAGAGAGGCGGATGTTTTGATTCAAACTGGAGTTGTTTCCGTTAATGGAAATATTATTTTAGAAATGGGTTATAAAGTTCAACCTGGTGATAGAGTAATGTATGACGGAGAGACAATCAATGCGGAGAAAAAACGCTACGTCCTTTTAAACAAACCAAAAGATTTCATTACTACTATGGACGATCCATGGGGAAGAAAAACGGTAATGAGTTTGGTTGCTAAAGCGTGTAAAGAAAGGGTTTACCCAGTTGGACGTTTGGATAGAGAAACTACTGGTTTACTTTTGTTTACGAATGATGGAGATATGGCTAAAAAGTTAACGCATCCTCGTCATAAATCTTCTAAAATTTACCACGTGGAATTAAACAAACCAGTTATTAGAGAAGATATTAGAAAACTACTAGAAGGTATTGAATTAGAAGATGGTAAAACATTTTTTGATAAAGCAGAATACGTTAAAGATAGTTCCAGAGATGTTGGTGTTGAATTACATTCAGGTAAAAATAGAATTGTTCGTAGAATGTTTGAATCAATGGGATATACGGTTGTGAAACTAGACCGTGTTCAATTTGCAGGTTTAACGAAAAAAGATTTACCTAGAGGTTACTATCGTCATTTAACTGAAAAAGAAGTTGCCTTCCTGAAAATGTCATAAACGCTATTGAGATGAGGTTATTATTTACAATTTTATTTTTAACTATCGTAAGCTCATCTTACAGTCAGTACCGTATATCTTCTTATTTAACAAAACATAGGTCAAGGCGACATAAAAACTCATTGGAAAAGGGAGCAATCTTTTTTTCATGGGGTTTTAATAGAAGCTTTTATACTGATAGTAGAATGAAGTTTAGTGGGAAAGGCCACAATTTCGAATTGAGTAACATCAAAGCAGAAGATAACCAATCGAATCGTTTTTCAGGGAATTTCTATAACCCATTGGATTGGACAAAAACGCAATACAATATCAAATTAGGGTACTATTTCAAAAATAAGTGGTCGATGACAATAGCGTTAGATCACATGAAATATCAAATCATAGATAATTCTGGAGCCACTTTAGATGGAGAGGTAACGTTCACTACTGATGAATATATTAGTTTTAACGATAACCTTTCTTTTTACCATGGAGATTGGTACTCTAAATCGGTAATAATTGATAAAAACTATTTCAATTATAATACGAATGGAGGAATGAATTACCTGCATTTAGAATGGGCGAAAACAGCAGAACTTTATAATTACAATACGAAAAGACCATTTGTTATAAGTTCGGTTACTGGTTTTGGAACAGGAATTGTTCTTTCTAATGTCAACTTTACTTACAACGGAACAGAACATGTTAAGGCGAGATCTTTTTCTGGTTATGGAGCTTCTCTTTTTACGGGAGTAAGAATAGAGTTTTTTAGGCAAATGTACCTTTATGCAAATGTTAGTGGTGGTTTTTTACACCAAGTAAATGCTAAAACAATTCAGTCGGATCAGTTATCTTCAGCAAGACATGTGTTCTTTTATAGTCAATTTGATGCTGGTTTAGGTTTTTTCCTATTTAAACGACCTAAAAATGGTTGTGACGATTGTCCAGTTTGGTAAATAAAAAAATATAAAATGAGTTAATCGTTAATTCTTCAAAGCACTTTAAAAGAAGGGAAATACAAAGAGATTTTACCTCAGATTAAATCCTTATTATCAGGAGAAACAAATAGAATTGCCAACTTATCTAATTTATCAGCTGTTTTAAAATCCACGTTTAATTTTTTCTGGGTAGGTTTTTACTTAGTAGATGAACAAACGCAAAACGAATTGGTACTAGGACCTTTTCAAGGAGATATTGCATGTACAAGAATCAAACTTGGAAAGGGTGTTTGTGGGCAAGCTTGGGAAAAAAACCAAACGATAATAGTGCCTGATGTTGATCTTTTTGAAGGACATATTGCTTGTAGCTCGCTTTCTAAAAGTGAAATCGTTATTCCTTTAGCAAAAGGGAACGAGGTTTTTGCAGTGCTTGATATTGACAGCGATCAATTGAATGATTTTGATGAAGTAGATGAAAAATATTTAACCGAATTATGTATATGGCTTTCCGAATATTTATAGCTCTATTACTGTTAACCTCTTGTGCTCAAGTTACTTCTTTGACTGGCGGAGAAAGAGATAGAATTGCTCCTAGTCCGATAGAAAATAAAGTAAATCCACAAAATGGCTCAACCAACTTTATTGCTTCAAAAATTACGATTCCATTCAACGAATACATTAAGTTAAATAATCCGTTGGAAACCATCGTAATGATTCCACCTCATGCTAAGCCAAAAGCGTCTCTAAAAAAGAAAACATTAACCTTGACTTGGGAAGATACCTTACAGGATAATACAACGTATTCTATTTACTTAAATGAAACAGTACAAGACATTACAGAGTCGAATGATTCGTTGATGGTTTTTGTTTTTTCAACAGGAGATTATATCGATTCGCTTTCTTATCAAGTAAAAGTGATAGATGCATTTACAAGTCAACCAATAAGCGATTGTTTTGTTGGGTTATACGAAGGAGAAATGGATTCGATAAGACCAACATATTTTGTAAAAACCGACAAACAAGGGGAAGCACTATTTTCTTATTTAAAAGCAGGAGATTACAACATTTTAGCGTTTCAAGATTTAAATAAAGACATGCTCCTTCAAGCCAATGAAAAGGTAGCATTCAAAAAGGAGAAAATAAAGTTGAGTTTGGATAAACTAGACACGAATAACGTTTTTGCCGACTCTATTCCTTTGCGTTTATTCCACCGAAAAGCGAAACAAAACATCCGAACATTCAACTATACTGCGCCAAGTAGGTTCACGATTGGTTCTACTGTTTCTTTGAGAAATAGGAATTTTTATATGGATGGAAATCAAATAAAAGAAAACATTCATTTTTACGCAGACGATTCACTAGCTATTATTTATCCCGTCAGCGATAGTTCTAAAATGGAATTCGTGGTACAATCGGAAGATTTTGTGGATACGGCAACAATTCGTTTGACTAAAAGTGAAAAAAAGAGAGATTTAAATGTTTGGATAAACCTTAAAGAAAAAGTTTTAAACTTATCGGATACCCTTACTTTTTTATGTTCGGATAATACGAAAGCAATAGATACTTCTTTGATTACGATAATGAACATGGAGGACTCATCGGATATAGATTATACGACCATTATTCAGTCCAATTACGTTCAGTTTATTTTGGATAGGGACAGTTTAACCAGTTTTCAAATCAGGTTAAAGCCGCTTGCAATTCTTACAGAAAACAGTTCTTTATCTTCTGAAATCACGAAGACAATTACGGTTAAAAAAGAGAAAGATTACGGTGTTTTGAAGTTGGATATTAGCGATTATGAAGAACCAATTATCTTAGAAATGTTATTTAATAATGCGGTTTTCAAACGTTTTCATTTAAAAGAAGAAAAGAGTTTAACCATAAATGAACTTAATCCTGGCAATTACACCTTTCGAATTATTTTAGATGAGAACGAAAACGGAAAATGGGATACTGGAGATTTTGAAAATCAAATTTTCCCAGAAGTAATTCATTCTTTTTCTGAAATTACGAACATAAGGGCAAACTGGGATTTAGATGTTGAGTTAACTCGAAAATACTAAGCATTATGTCTTCTATTCCACAAGATCAAGCAAAATTTGAGAAGGCTTTTAGCTGGTGGAAAATTGCACTAGCAGTTTTATTAGGTTTAGCAATTGCCTCTTGGATGATGTACCGCAGTTTAAACCAAACGCAATTTATTCCGGTTGAAAATCAAAGTGGAAGTTATGTTTGGGTAGGTAATTCCGAAACGCCTAATTTATCCAATGCAGCTGAGTTTCAACTCCAAGAAAACGGAGATTACGAACTCGATACCATAGGAAATACTTTGCGCAATATTCATTGGACTTCCAGTTCCTATTTATGGTTATTGGCAGCAATATTAGGAATGGTGGGAAGGGATTTCTTTTACATCGTTCGAATTCGGATTTTAACGAAGAAGAGTTTGTCTTGGTATAGAAGTACAATCGTCATTTTACTTTGGGAATTTGCTTCGGCGTTATCCCCTGGTGTTGTTGGTGGAGCAGCAGTGGCTATGTTTATTTTAAACCGAGAAAAAATCCCTTTAGGAAGGTCAACAGCTATTGTTATCATTACAGCTTTCATGGACAACTTGTTTTACATTGTAATGATTCCGTTTGTCTTTTTATTTATTCAACCTTCTGTTTTATTTCCATCTAGCATGGAAAGTTCTCAAAGTGTAGAAATGGTTTTTTGGACAGGTTTTGCAATTATTTTAATTGTTTGTTTGTTCTTATTCTTGACCTTATTTTTCCTCCCAAAATTGGCAACTCAGTTTTTAAAAAGGGTTTTTTCAATTCCGTTTTTAACTAAATGGCAACCGAAAGCTATTCAAACGGGTGAAGATCTAGAAATAGCTGCAATAGAGTTGAAACAAGAGAAAAGCAAATTTTGGATTTCTACTTTTATGGCAACACTTGCCAGTTGGATATCTCGATATTTAGTGATCAATTTTATTTTAAATGCATTTTTAGAACTTCGTTTCATAGACAACATCGTCCTTTTAGGAAAACAATTGGTCTTGTGGCTGTTCATGTTGGTTAGCCCAACCCCTGGAGCAAGTGGTGTAGCAGAATACGCTTTTGGGGAGTTGTTAGCCACTTTCTCAGCATCTACTATCCTTATTGCCAGTTTAGCTATTCTATGGCGCTTGATTAGCTATTTTCCTTATTTGTTTATTGGAGCCTTTATTTTACCGAAATGGTTGAAGAAAACGAAGTAGGGGGGGGGTAATTGTGGTGCGTTTTTATTCTTTTTCAAGTCGTTTCAATAAGTTTTTCAAGTCTGAATAGGGTGTTGTGTCGTCAGTCTCCCATTCTTTCTTGTGGTTAATTCTATTCTTAATTGCTTCAATACTATAAGGTCTGCTTGACTTTAATATTCTGTAAATTTCGTAAATGTCTGGATAGTCTGTTGGGTCATAATACATCCAGACATTTATCAAAAGGTCTAAATCATCTTGGTCGGTTACGATTGTTAATGACTTCAAATTTTTAGTCATTGAGTCTTTGTCATCTTTTGAATCGGTAGATTCTTGATACTGTATGTAATCTTCAAAAACAGTTTGAATTTTCTTTATATGGTCAATATTTAATTCATTCCATATTTTCTCTATAAACTTACTATCCCCTATATCAAAGCAGTAGTCATTGTTCTCTTTTATGTATTGTCCATTCATACTAAAATTTCTTTTAGTTCCGTCCTTTAAAATAACGTCAATAAAATACAATGGGATTGCCTTTCTCAGTCCGTTTGGTTTTGAGTTATTATACTTCTCAATAAACGGATTTTTCTGCTCGTCAGTTAGTCGCTTTGTAAGATTCATTAATGTGTCGGATTGTCCTGCTCTGTTTTTTATTTCAATATAGTCAACCGTTTCAATATCGATAATTAATTTCTCAAAATTCGATTTAGACTTTGTCTGACCGCAAGCTGTAAAAGTTGTCGAAACGATAAAAATCAATATGTATGTTAAATGTCTCACCATCGTCTTATTAAATGCATACCGGTTGGGCGCTTGGCGAAGAAGCGGATTTCGAAGTACTAAACTGTCAACCCAGCACAAAAGTAGATACGAGGTAGAATGTTCAATTAACCACTGAACCCGCTTTTTTGCCAAACGCCTGTTATGCCTTCGTGCTTCATCAATTGTAGTCCATATCTATCTGAATTCCTAAAAGTTTATCTTCAGGAAGTTCGTCCTTTAATTCTAAGCAGATATTTTGGTATATAATTTCTTGGTACTCATTATCAGTAAGATACTTTTTCACCTCGTCTACTTGGTTTTGATTAAGTGTTAAAATATATTGCTTGCCTGAAATTCGTATAAATTCATTCAATATTTTAAACAACTCCGCTATTTGTCTGGGGTCAGTATCGCTGAGCAATCTACTGTCGTGAAACAAAAAATTTACTTTATGAGCAAAGCCTTTAAGCAAGATTGTTAAATCATAGCAAAATATTTTAATGTTTCCTATTCCGTCAGAACGATCAGCTGAAATTTTCGCATCAATGTCATAACGTATTTGGTTGTCTCCATCATTATTTCTAACAGTAATGCCTGCGGTGGTAGTAGGGTAAAACCGTTTTGCTAACTGTCTGAAAAAATCGGTTGTTGATTTAATTATCTCTTTGGCATCTTCAAGGTAAACTTGCGTTTTTTCGGTTGCAGTGATAAAGTCTTTTTCGGTGTTAATCTTTGCTTTCTGATATTGAGAAATAAGAGCATCATAACGCTGAATATTGTCTTCTTTAGCTTTTAAATCAGTCAGTTTATCCTTTAATTTTAATACAATGTCAAGAGCTTGATGAGTGTCCAAATATTTTAACTTTTCATCAAGTTCTGTTTTCTTTTGCTCAATGCTCTGTCTTAAGGTTTCAAGATTTCGGAATAATTCATTTTTTTTATCCAACAATCTTTTTTCTCGACTACTAGAAATATGCTTGTAGAATTTTTCTAAGTCTTCTAATGTCTTCAGAGCTTCTTGATTAAAAATTGCAGTTGCCTCTTTGTAAACTTTTTCTATGCTCTCTCGCTTAATATCTGGTGATATTTTCCTTGACTCTTCAATGTTTTTTATTTGATTCTCTGTAAGTGTGATCTTGTTTTTGATTCTTTCTATTTCAACTTTTATTCTATCAGCATCTTTATTTATTTCATAATAGTCATCAGCAACTTTGAATTCTTTCAGATCACTTTCAAGTTTTAAAATGTCTTCTCTAACTTGTTGCCCTTCTAATGTTGCATCTTTTTTTTGATTGAAAAAATCTCTTAGTAAATCATCTTGATTTAACTCTTTAACCAAATTCTTAATTCGTTCCTTCTCTTTTCGCAACCTATACTTTTCTTGTACCAATATAACATCAAGACCCAATAATAGGGCATTAGTAATTAGTATCTGAAAATCTTTTTTAACAGCATTTGGGTTTTTGTAATCTACATAAGATGCTTTACGAGGTCTAATAAAAAACGGCAATAATGAACGAAAACTTAATTCGTTAGTTTCGGAGGGAATGTCGAAAAGCAATGACCCGAAGTTATTCTTAAACTTAGTTAAAGAGATTTCTTGGTCATTTAAAATTATTTTATCTTGTTTATCTGTTTTCCTCTCAGATTTGAAGATTTCATTTCCAACCCTAAAGGTTAATATAAAAGACCAACCTGATAAATCACTTTTAAAACTTTCTTTTTTATTTGAAGCCAAACAAAAGTGAATAATTGCGATAATTAAAGATTTTCCAACTCCATTTGTTGTATTTCCCTTATCTGATAACTCTGGATTTTTTTGAGTCGCAATAATAAAGTTTAAACCAAATTCATTTTTAAAATGAACAGGTCTAAATGATTCTTTATTTGATGTTAATGAAATTAGTTGCATTTGTATATTAATCCTTTTTTACTCTCTATTGCGTTAATACTATAAAGCAGAATAAAAGTCATCATTAGATTGTCGAAACTATGCTTTGCTGTGTATTGATTTTTTAATAAGTCTGTCTGATACATTTTCCAAACATCATCTATACCCATTGGGTTTTCTAGTTTTGTTAATATGTAACTACCAAAGCCCAACAATGACTGTGAAAAGTTGATATGTTTAGATGGCATTATCATTTTTTGCTATTTTTTGGTTCTTCAAAAATATCACAACTTTCAAAATATTTTGCCATTATAGTTAATGTAGGTGATAAAAAGGCCTGCTGATTATTAGGCATACACTTGCTTACCATTTCCCAAAATAAATTGTCCCCACTAAAATCACCTTTTAAGTCATCATAAAGACCGATTAGTTTTCTTTGTAATTCTTCTGCAAGAAATGATTCATTAGCTAAAAAGTCATTCAAAGCGCCTAAATTAAATGATGCAGTATCAAGGAATTGTTTAGTGGGTTCTCCCAAATTATTGAATGATATTTTTTCATTCCAATCAGGATATTTTATTTGGCCATTTAAAGGTTTAACTTCAAGTTTCATTATATAACCAATCACTTGAGTTACAACTGAAAAATCCAAGTTACCTATGTAATCCAAGTTGGGCAAAAAACTTACTATTCTTAAAATTTGGTCATCTGGTAATGTAAAAACGATTCTTTCAAGATCTCTTGCTGTCAAAATCTTTCCTTTTTTTAATGAATTAGTTTTTACGATGTCCTCTATTTTATTGTTTGAGTCAGCATGTACACCTTTATACTTATCATTTACGACAAAATAGAACTCATTTACTGGGTTCCATTGAGAAATTAATCCATTAAAATCAACCTCTAATTTTGAGATTGCATCAGGATAACTTTTATTAATATCTTCTGGGGCAAATACTTGATAAAAAATTCCTTTGTTCCTAATAAAGCCATCATTTTTTCTGTCACCAATATTACCCCAAGGTTTAATTTGTTCAAAATCAGGTTCAGCATAGTTCATTATTTGAGTAAACAAATCTTCAAAAGCATTTCCATCAGACCTTCTGACCTTGTTTTCAAATAATATTCTTGCAAGAGTGATTTCTTCAGTTGTCATAGTGCAAAAGTACAATTTCTTTTTATTTTATTTTTCAGTGTTAATGTGTCTTTTAGCATGAGGCATAACATTTTCAGCATTTTATTTGCCGTTAATTCAAAGATATACATAAATGGCAAATAAAATGACGTTGAACAGAACCGCGCTATGGGAATAGTAATCTTTTAGGTTGTTTTTTTTGTTTTTCATCATTCGTTATATTCTTATAAAGTTCAGCTTAATAAAACTCAAAATCAATATTTTAATTAATTTATCGACTTACGCCTAACAATTAGACATACTTATCCCATTACACAAATAGTGTTTAATTTTTGAAATAAAGTATTTTCAAAGAACGAATGTTTTTTTTACTTAAGTAGAGTCCTTATTTTTCAGTGTTCTCATC
>Ga0228614_1001203_pt1 | contig 11628 bp, 13 predicted proteins | sample 15DmetaG_FD_190531 | JGI IMG/M metagenome (GOLD analysis project Ga0228614, IMG submission 190531) | Seawater microbial communities from Monterey Bay, California, United States - 15D | ecosystem: Environmental > Aquatic > Marine > Coastal | place: USA: California | collected 2016-10-13
CGTAGATGTATTGTGCTCTAAATTTAAAGCTATCAAACCCTGTCGTTAGACCAATTGTTGCATTTACATTAAAGTTTGATATATCAGATATATCGTTTGCTCTTATACTATTGTAACCATCTATGATATAGGTTTCTTTTGTTTGGTCTTCAAGGTTTAAATCACTATTATATTGCAGCATTGGTCCGGCATCCAGAGTTAGGTGTTTATTAATTAATTTTAAATGACCAACTAAAGCTATCTGCGCTGTAAAAATTTTATAATCAACGAACTCTGACTGACTACCTAAAGGCCGCAAAGCAGCAATGCCTGTTTTATTTTCTCCTAACTGAATGTTATAACTCACATTATACCAACGGTGTGGTAGATCTACAGTGGCGGCCATGCCAACAATCCAGCCATCACCTTTTCGGTTACAAAATTATCAGTGTCAATATTAAATTGTGTTAACCCCCCATAGACACCTATAGCGTTTTGAATACGATAATTTTGTGCTGTACTAATTGTAACAAAAAGTACATTTATGACGACATATATTTGAAATACTCTTGTTTTCATTGTTTGTGATGTTGTTATTTAAAGCAAACCTAAGAAAAACTTCAGTCAATTAATTTTATTTTTCAATTTTGCCGACTAGTCTTAAAATATAACTTAAATTTAGTTTCGTTTCGTATTTCATTAACCATTAAAATATAAAATATGTCTTATTACTTTTATCCTTTTATCTTAATTGGTATAGTTATTTTCCTTTCTGCTTTTTTTATTGTAAAACAGCAAACCGCAACAATTATAGAGCGCTTTGGCCGATATCAAAGCATTCGTCAATCTGGCTTACAAATGAAAATCCCTCTAGTCGATAGAATTGCTGGTCGGTTAACTTTAAAAATTCAGCAATTAGATGTATTGATTGAAACAAAAACATTAGATGATGTATTTGTTAAACTTAAAGTTTCTGTGCAATATCTTGTCATCAGAGACAAGGTTTATGATGCTTTTTATAAATTAGAATATCCGCATGACCAGATTACATCATTTGTATTTGATGTGGTACGTGCCGAAGTCCCAAAAATGAAGTTAGATGACGTTTTTGTTAAAAAAGATGATATCGCTATAGCCGTAAAACGAGAGCTGCAAGAGTACATGTCTGAATATGGTTATGACATTATCAAAACGTTAGTAACAGATATAGATCCAGATGCTCAAGTAAAAGCAGCGATGAACAGAATTAATGCTGCAGATCGTGAAAAAACTGCTGCACAGTTCGAAGGTGACGCTGCTCGTATATTGATCGTAGAAAAAGCAAAAGCTGAAGCCGAAAGTAAACGTCTACAAGGTCAGGGTATCGCAGACCAGCGTCGTGAGATTGCTCGCGGATTAGAAGAGTCGGTAGAGGTCCTAAATAAAGTCGGTATCAACTCCCAAGAAGCTTCTGCGCTTATTGTAGTGACACAGCATTATGACACATTACAATCTATTGGTCAAGAAACGAATAGTAACCTTATTTTGTTGCCAAATTCCCCACAAGCCGGAAGCAATATGCTAAATGATATGGTTGCTAGTTTTACCGCTAGTAATCAAATTGGTGAGGCAATGAAAAATGCTAAAAATAAAAGTGATGAATAATCACTCTTAATTATGGGATATAAAAAACCTCGAAGTTATCCTTCGAGGTTTTTTCTTTTAAAGACCACAAAGAATAGCGCCCATAACGGCTAGGGTTACAATCCAATAGCCGGCGTTGACAAAGATGTATTTAGCGCTTTTACGTTCAAATAAAGCTATAGTTCCAATTATTGGTAACGCTCCTAGAACGCCAAACATTCCTCCGTGTAGAGCGCCGTGTCCAAACGATTTGTGAGCATGTCCATAATCTGCCATAAAGGCTTCAAAAGACGCCTTTGCATTCTCTGGTTCACCACCAACCATACCAAGGGCTCCCCATTGGTGATTGGTAAATTGCATTAATAATAATGATAAAAGTGCTGCAAAAACTAGAGAAAGTCCAAAAATAACAGCCATTTTTCCTCTTTTCATTTTTTCTTCAGTCATTCCAGATTCTCTCATCCAAAGGTTTCCAAAACCAATTTTTGGGTTGTACCATAATGCGCCCACTACTAGTGCCGCAACAGCTGCAAGAGTGATTGCAACAGGATTAATTGGTAATTCCATATGTGTAAAGATTTTTAGTTAGTATGATTTAAAAGTACAAAAAAACCTCTAAGAGCATTCCTAGAGGTTTTTTGAATTCATTTATTTTTACAACTAACTAGTTCATTTCATTGGCTTCGGCGACTAAAACTTCATTTTTATCTTCTTTAGCCTTTATAATAAACGCATCTATGTTCTCATTGCGTTCTAAACCGTTTTTAAGCTGTTCTTTTAATGCAATCAAAACCGCGACGCGTGTGCCTGCTTTTTTAACAGCGGTGCCAAATAAAGCTTCTAATTCGTCATAAGCAACGTCTTTTGCCAGTGATTGTATTTCGGCTTTAGCTTTTTGCTGTTTTTCTTCAGGTAAATTAGTGTACTTTTTTCCTAATTGCTGGATAACACTAATTACCTTGCGTTTCTGCTGCGGTTGCTTCTGTTGTTGGTTTTGCTGTGGTTTCGGTTTATGTTTTGCCCAACTATCTCTTAGGCCAACTGTTTTATTGAACACTAAAGTACCTGGTTTAGAATCATTATCTACATTAAAATAGCCTAAACGTTGAAACTGAAATCGGTCACCCGTTTCAACAGAGCTTAAACTTGGCTCTAAATAACCCATTCTTGTTTTTAGAGAATTAGGGTTTATAAATTCCATGAAGTCTTTGTCTTTGTGGTTGTCCGGAGCTTCGTCCATAAATAAACGGTCGTATTCTCTAACCTCTGCTGTAATGGCGTGTTTTACAGAGACCCAATGTAGCGTCCCTTTAACACGTTTTTCTGTGTCTGTTGAATATGTACAATGAATTTCTGTGACACTATGTTCAGCATCTTTTACGACATCATTGGCTTGTATGATATAAGCATTCTTCAACCGCACTTCTCCACCTAATTTTAGTCTAAAAAATTTATTCCCAGCTTCTTCTTTGAAGTCCGCTTTTTCGATATAGATCTCTCTTGAAAACGGCACTTTTCGAGAACCTGCACTATCATCTTCAGGGTTATTTTCTGCATCTAGCCACTCTTCTTTTCCTTCAGGATAATTCGTAATTATAACTTTTACAGGGTCTAAAACCGCCATGACGCGGTTTGCAGATTTATTTAAATCTTCGCGTATACAGAATTCTAAAAGCGACACATCAATCACATTTTCTCGCCTTGCTACACCCACTTTTTCAATAAACTGACGTATTGAATTTGGTGTATAACCACGACGGCGTAAACCCGAAATGGTTGGCATACGAGGATCATCCCAACCCGTAACAACACCCTCTTCTACTAAACGTAACAATTTACGCTTACTCATTATGGAATAACTTAAGTTAAAACGCGCAAATTCTCGTTGTTTTGGTGGTATTGGTAATTGACCCTTAGCATAATCATATACATTGTCTCTAAACCAATTGTATAATTTTCTGTGTGGCTTGAATTCTAAAGAACATAATGAATGTGAAATCTGCTCGATATAATCGCTCTCGCCATGTGTCCAATCGTACATTGGATAAATACACCAATCATCTCCTGTTCGATGGTGATGCGCATACATGATACGATACATTAATGGATCGCGCATTAACATGTTTGGGTCTGACATGTCAATTTTTGCACGTAAGACGTGTTCACCAGCTTCGAATTTTCCATCTTTCATTCCTTGGAAAAGCTCTAAGTTTTCTTCTACGGTTCTGTTGCGATATGGGCTATTAGTACCGACTTGTGTTGGTGTACCTTTTTGCTCTCGGATAGCTTCAGACGATTGAGAATCTACATAGGCTTTGCCGTCTTTAATCATTAAAATGGCCCAATCGTAAAGCCTCTGAAAATAATCAGAACTATACAATTCACGCTCCCATTTATAGCCTAGCCATGCGATATCTCTTTTAATCGCGTCTACATATTCTTGCTCTTCTTTTGCTGGATTGGTATCATCAAAACGGAGATTAACTGGCGCATTATACTTTTCACCTAAACCAAAACTTATACCTATAGCTTTCGTGTGGCCAATGTGTAAATAGCCGTTTGGTTCTGGCGGAAAACGAAAGCGTAGGTTCTCTTTTGATAAGCCGTTAGTTAAATCTTCTTCTATGATATGCTCAATAAAATTGAGTGCTTTAGTTTCTTCTGACATTGCAAAAAATTAAAGTGTAAAATTACATAAAATTGTAACAAAACTCTTTGTTTTTCTACTTATAGCTTGAACCTAAACAACCTAACAATATGAGTTATATCTGCCCAAAATGCGATAATACCACATACGACGTTGACGAAATGCGTGCAACCGGTGGCACATTGTCTAAAATATTTGATGTCCAGAATAAAAAGTTTACTTCTGTAACGTGCAGAAAATGTTCTTACACTGAATTTTTTAAAGCAAAAACCAGTGCTTTGAGTAATATTTTTGATTTGTTTACAAACTAAAGATATCCGATTTGTTGGATAGATTAGACTTTTTAGATTATAGAAGTTTTATTTTTGCGTCATGGGAATAATAAAAGTTGAAAACATACGCGTTTTTGCAAATCACGGCTGCTTAAATGAGGAAACCAAAATTGGTAGCGACTACCGTGTCGATTTGGAGATAAAAGCGAATTTAAAAACCTCTGCAATGTCAGACGAACTTGTTGATACTGTTGATTACGTCTTTTTAAACAAAGTCGTAAGAGAAGAAATGGCAACGCCATCTAAACTTTTAGAAACAGTTGCAAAACGTATCCTAAACCGTATCTTTTCTGAAGACCAAATGGTCAAAAAAGCGACTATAAGAGTAAGTAAAATCAATCCACCAATTGGCGGTGATGTCGAAATGGTCACTATTAAAATGAACCAAAAACGAAAAAGGCGTTCTAAGTAGCGTAAAACATTAAATATTTTTATATTTGCCACCGATAAAAGGTGTCGTGGCCGAGTGGCTAGGCAGTGGTCTGCAACACCATCTACAGCGGTTCGAATCCGCTCGACACCTCAGAAAAACCTCAACGAATGTTGGGGTTTTTTATGTTTAAATTTTAAAAAAGATATATTAAGAATTAAGAGGCTAAAGTCAAAGCGTTAAACACCTCTACTAATCCTCAACGAGTGTCAATTTTTCTGATTCAGTTCTTAATAATTAGTAGAGAAATTTAAAACTCTTTGCTATTCTAAGGCCTTCTTCGGTATTATTCTTATAACAATAAATGGTAGACTCGTAGATAATCCCTTTTTCTTTATTATACATAACAACGACAAAAACTGGTGTTTCTTGTGATCCGTCAATATCTGTTGCTCGTACCTAATAGCCATATTTGACATATCGTAGTCTTACCGCTGTTTTTACACGATATAATGATAATCGGCTTGTAATAACCTCTGTTGTTTTAGAAAGATTATTAAGGTAATCACTTGCTACTTCATTAAGATAAAAAATTTCGGTATCTACCGCAATGTCCTTATTTTCATATCCGATTACTCTATCAGATTCAGTATCATAACGATCTATTTTAGCTGTGGTTTCAAAAGAATATGAAAATTTTTCTGAGTTAAATACTTTTTGTGCGATTGCTGTTTGAGCAATTGAGAACAATAAAACGATTGCAAGAATTGTCTTTTTTTGGCTATTCATTATTTTAAGTTTTTGTTTATTTGAAAAATACAACGTTGGTGGAATATTAAAAAGTATTTATTGAAACTTAGGTTTTAGTTTTTGATTGTTAACCACTCTTTGTAAGTCACTATTCTGTTATCTTTTTTAGATTTTGTTTCTCCTTCTAAAATTCCTATAAACTCGAGTTCGTGACCGTCTAGGTCACTAAAATAAGTGAGTTTCCTATAATCCTTTTATCATCAAGATTTTAAGTTTTGATAATTAATTACATGTAAACCAAAGTTTTGGTTTATCACCTAATTTAAATAATAGTATTACTAGATATTTGTTTTAATTATCCTTTACAGGGTTGATCTTCTCAATCTGCTCTTTGCTCTTCTCGTACATTTCAGGGAAAAGACCTTGAGATAATAATAATAATCCAAAACCTAAAATTACTAAAGCCACAATCTTTTTAGTTTTAAAAATACGTCGTGGTGTAAGCTTTGTTCGTAGACGTTTTGCAGCTGCTATTTTAACTAAATCTGTAATAAAATAAGTAGTAAGCATGGTAGCTACAAAAACAATAGTGCCGTTTTCTGAAGTGGTTAATGATGTGCCAATAACTATAAATCCTAACCAACCTAGGAGTACGCCTATATTTATAAAATTTAATAAAAATCCTTTGATAAAAAGTTTTCCATAACCTTTTTTTATTTCAACTTTATGGTATTCCCTTGCTATTGACCGGAAAGATTTTGATGTTTTTATAAAAGAAATGGCGCCATATACAACTAATAAAACACCTCCAAAAACTAAAAAACTAGGATCATCCTTTACTTTTTCAACAAGTTTATTTGTGCTAAAAAAAGCAAGTAAAATAAATACAACATCTGCTAATATAACACCTAAGTCAAATATTAACGCACTTGTAAATCCCTTTGTTGCACTAGTTTCTAACAGTACAAAAAAAACTGGACCTATAGTAAAAGCAAGAATAATCCCAAATGGGATTGCTGTTAATATATCGTCATACATGTAAACATCACTATTTTACACAAATGTAGTAAAGAAAATAGGAATAAGGAAGATGCTTACATACGTTTTACACGACCTCCGAGTACTGTTTTTTTGTCAATTTTGTTTGGGTTTCCATAAATATAAACGTCACCTCCAGCTTTTACTCTAGCCACAACATAATCTGTCGCATTAACTTTAGCTACCCCAGCAGCATTTATAGATATATTTGTGGTTTTTGTAATCAGCTCTTCTCCGTTATACTCACCTCTTGTGTAGATCGTTACATCTTGATTTTTTGAGGTTCCTGTAAGATTAATCATTCCTCTAGTTACAGCCCTAACATCAGTGTACGTTGCTTTAATTTTTGCTGTAATTTTTCCGCCTTCTTGTGCTTTTAATTTTATATCGAATTGACTTAACGTCTCTTTTACATTAATCTCAGCGCCTTCGTTGGCATCAATAATATCAACTGTTGTGTAATATAAAATAACGCTGGTGTCATTTCCATTATAAGACTCGTCAAATTCCATACGGATTTTAAGTTTTCCGTTTTTATTTATAACCTGAACATTTCTTTTATTTGACCCGTCAATAACAACCTCGTTCTTATCAGATTTAATCATGGTCACATTAATTAAATCAAAAACTTTGACTTCTGTAAATTCTCCTATTTGTTTAACAATTGGACTTTGTGCAGAAATTGATGTTGTGATTATTAATACTAAGATGATAAGAAACTTTTTCATTTTATATCAGTGTTTTATTAAAACTATTATACAAACAAAGACTGTGCTAAATATAGTTTGTTACAGTTTTTATTTTATATGAATTACTTTATTACTAAAAAACCAGGTTAGCTGGACCTCGTTTTCTGATTGTTTTTTCACGATAATTCTTCTTGGAGAAAATATAGCTGCTATAATAACAACTATCGCTCCTGTAATAGGACCATCGGTTAAATTAAATACACCTTTTAAAAAAAATAATGTGATTAGAAATATAACTAAGAAAATAAGAAATGAAAATAAAATGGCTTTAGAGTTAGAGTTCATAGTATTAAACTAAAATTTTTACAGCTGTTCCTGTAACAGAAACCACAGGGTAATTTGTTGTGGTTTGCTTAATCTCTACCTTAATACCAACAATAGCATTTGCGCCTAACTTATTAGCGTTTTCTTGTATATTTTGAAATGCTCTTTCCTTAACAGTATCAATACTCTCTTGAATTTTTTATAATACTTTGATGTACTAAAACCAGAAGCTAATGTTTGGTCATTAATTGCAACACCTGTTACAATACCTAAATAATCCGCTATTTTAAAACCTTCTATAGTGTTTGTCGTTGTTAGTATCATTGTTTTTTTAAAAATTACTTAAAACTAATTATTCAGGTTTACCTACCAAAAAAAAATCAAGATGTTTTTTTACTAGATCGGTATTCTTGACCTTAACAACAACCTCATCACCTAATTGATATGTTTGGTCTGTCTTTTTACCAACCATAGCATATTGGTCTTGATTAAAGTAATAGTGGTCATCTTTCATGTCACGAACAGAGACCATTCCTTCACATTTATTAGAAACAATTTCAACATAAATTCCCCAATCGGTCACACCTGAAATAACACCTAAAAATTCTTCATCTTGGTGATCTTGCATAAAACGAATTTGCATGTATTTTATGGAATCTCGCTCTGCTTTTGTAGAAAGGTTTTCCATATCACTACTGTGTCTACATTTTTCTTCGTAGATGTCTTCGTTAACTGATTTATTTCCATCTAAATAGTGTTGTAATAAGCGATGTGCCATCACATCTGGATAACGTCGTATTGGAGATGTAAAGTGACTATAATACTCAAAAGATAATCCATAATGTCCAATGTTTTGAGTGGTATACTCTGCCTTTGACATTGTTCTAATTGTCAATGTGTCGACTAAATTTTGTTCTTTTTTACCAACAACATCTTTTAGTAGATTATTTAATGAAGATGAAACACTGGCTTTATCTTTAAAATTAAGTTTATGACCAAATCGACCAACAACGGTTTGTAATTGTGCTAATTTAGATTCGTCTGGCTCGTCATGAACTCGATAAACAAACGTCTTTTTTGGTTTCTGTTTCCCAATAAACTCTGAAACTTTTCGGTTAGCTAACAACATAAATTCTTCAATAAGCTTGTTAGCATCTCGACTAGTCTTAAAAAAAACACCTACTGGATTTGCGTCGTGGTCAAGATTGAATTTTACTTCAACTTTATCAAAAGAAATAGCACCTTCTCGCATTCGGCGAGCTCGCATCTTTTTTGCTAGTCTATCTAAAACTAAGATAGCTTCAGCTATATCTACTTCAGTATTATATTCTTTATCTGTTAAGGAGACCTCTTGAGGAATAGTTGTATTTATTTGTGGCTTCTGGTCTTTATTAGATATGATTAAAAATTTTGAGTTGTTTTCTATTACAGCCTGAGCTTCTTCATAAGCAAAACGTGCATCTGAATAAGTTACTGTTCTACCAAACCATTGATCTTTAATCTCACAGTTATCATTCATTGTAAAAACTGCAGAAAATGTATATTTTTCTTCGTGTGGTCTTAAAGAACACGCACCGTTTGATAAACGTTCTGGTAACATTGGTACAACACGATCCACTAAGTATATAGAAGTTGCTCTTTCATAAGCTTCATTATCTAAAATAGTGTCTGGTTTGACGTAATGAGATACGTCTGCAATGTGAATTCCTATTTCGAACAAACCATTGTTTAAAACTTTAAAAGATAAAGCGTCATCAAAATCTTTTGCATCTTTTGGATCAATGGTAAATGTTAAATCTTTACGCATATCTCGTCGCTTTTTTATTTCTTCTGGTGTAATAGAAATATCAAGATTATTAGCATATTCTTCAACATCATGCGGAAACTCTAATGGTAAACCATATTCCGCTAAGATGGCATGAATCTCAGTACTATGTTCTCCTGGTTTTCCAAGAACTTTTATAACTTTTCCGTAAGGAGAATCGGCTTTTTCTGGCCAATCTGCTAGTTTTACTAATACCTTGTCACCATCTTCTGCTTTGTTTATTTTATTGATAGGTACAAAAATGTCTTTGTACATTTTATTACTATCACAAACTACAAAGGCAAAATTTTTTTTTTCTTGTATTTGTATTGTGCCTACATACTCGGTTTTTGCACGGTTAAAGATGTTTGTAATTTCTCCTTCTTGCTTACCACGATGTTTACGTTTGTATGTATAGAATTCTACTTCATCTCCATGTAATGCTTTATTAGTATTGTTTGAAGCTATAAAAATATCTTCTTTAAAATCATCGCTTATGATATAACCGTTTCCTCTTGATGAGGCATCAAAAATACCTGTATTATATTCTGCAGTAAGAATAGCTTTAAATTTTCCTCGGTCTACTTGCTCTATTTCTTCTCTAGCTGTAAGTTTTGCTAAAGTTTTTATAATTTGGTTACGACTACTAGCATCGTTAACACTAAGAATAGCGGCAATTTGTTTATAGTTAAAGGATTTGTTTCTTTCTTTTTTAAGTATACTAAGAATTGTATTAGTAAGGTTAGAAATCCCTTTCTTGGATTTCTTTTTTCTTCGTTTTTTCATTTAATTATATGTCATTTTCATTTTCCTGAAAGTGTCAGGAATTCTTTCTAAATCAACTCAATATGAAGTGAAGTAATTATATTAAGTTTAGTACAAAACTAAGGTATTAATATTTAATGGTATTTATTTAAGGTTAAATAAATAAAAAATTACAGTTATCCACAATTATAACATATATATCATTTTTCTTTTAAAATTTAAAAAATAAAATAATGGTTATTATAGTCTGTTGATAACTGGTATAACTTTTTTAGAATTTTATAGTAAAAGTGATTTACAGTTTTCTATTAACAACTTATTAGATATGTAACGTCTTATAAATCAGAATTATTATTAAACTATACACGGCTGTTAATAAACTTACTTAACACATATTTTTTAATAAGTAAATAGAAATAAAAAGTTAGTATCACTTTTTTTACATGTGATAACTCCTTAAAAACTAAAGACTAACTTTTTTGGTAGTTCTACATTAATTTTTGTTTGTAAAAATTAAAATATAAACCTAATTATTATTTTAAATACTTGTAAACAGTTATTAACATGTAATCAATAAATCTATCAACCATCTCTAAATAATTGTAAATTTGTATAGAGTAAAATATATAATAAAAATGACAATATCTATAGGTAACGATCATGCGGGTCCAGATTATAAGCAAGCTATTATTAAACATCTTAAATACAAAGGGATAAGTGTTATTAATTATGGAACGGAAGGTTTTGAAAGCGTAGATTATCCTGACTTTGTACATCCTGTTGCAAAAGATGTTAATGAAAATAAAGTAGATTTTGGTATTTTAATTTGCGGTAGCGCTAACGGCGTAGCTATGACAGCTAATAAATATCCTAATGTTCGTGCCGGAATTTGCTGGATGAGTGAAATTACAGTACTAACTCGTCAACATAATAATGCTAATATTATTTGTATTCCTGCAAGATATACTGCTATACCTCAAGCTATAAAAATGGTAGATACTTTTTTAGAAACAAAATTTGAAGGAGGAAGGCATCAAAACCGAGTTAGTAAAATCCCTATATCTTATTAAAATATGGGAGAAGGCCATTCTTATAATCATCCTTATAATCATAGAGATTTTAATGGCCGAAATCTTTTAATTTCTATAGTTTTAAATATAGCGATTACAATAGCTCAAGTCATTGGAGGTATTGTGTCTGGTAGCTTAGCTTTATTAAGTGATGCATTACATAATTTTAGTGATGTAATCTCTCTTATAATTAGCTATATAACTAATAAATTAGTAAAAAAGAAAGCATCCTTAAAA
>Ga0228614_1001204_pt1 | contig 11607 bp, 21 predicted proteins | sample 15DmetaG_FD_190531 | JGI IMG/M metagenome (GOLD analysis project Ga0228614, IMG submission 190531) | Seawater microbial communities from Monterey Bay, California, United States - 15D | ecosystem: Environmental > Aquatic > Marine > Coastal | place: USA: California | collected 2016-10-13
CAAGCCAGCCTTATCCCCGACAGACCCCGAGCTAGTTGGAGGAACGCCGACCTTTACAACAACTTCAACAAAAATGTTGTTTCTGCTTACAACCGGATATGCGTTTACGTTATCCCACAAAATGACGCCGTTTTCGGACGGGTTGCTGTCAGGCGTCTTGAAGCCCAGCTTGTACAAGTTTTGCGTCAGATAGCGCGTCAGGCCACGCCCCCATTGGCGCAGATCCTCGCCTATCGCTGGGAGTATCGGCGACGACATTATCTACGCCCCGCCGGTTTTATATCAACGCGCATATTGCCAACGCGCCACGGTGCCAGCTTTGCGCCTTCAACGCGCATACGCATTTGGCGGCCAGCGAAGCGGACAGATGTCGGGTTGTTGGGGGTGTACGGCCCGTGGCTGCTTTCGTCGCCGTTGGGGTAGAAGCGTGTCTTGAATGTCACGTTCACGTCGCCCTGCGTTTCCTCGTCGGGGATAAGCTTGGTGACATGCGCAGTCTGATCGCCGTTGCCAATAGAAAACGGGCCGCTTTCCGCGAAGACCGCGCCGCTGTCTACGTTCAAGCCTACCTCGTGGTCGTAAATGCTGACAGGCCCGCCAACAGAAATTGTGTTGCCCATAGAATTGCCGTGAACGGTGCAGTAATATTTTAAACTATCTGGCGCATCGCTCGCCACCACTATAGTAACCTTGGCTCCAGCTTGCCCAGCCGTTCCTGTTGTCGTTACGCCGGTAGTGTATGACGCATCTGCGCTTGTCCTAAATGCAAAAGGATGCCCAGAGTTTGACGCATCTGAGATGTCAAACACATATGTGTTGCCCCGCACAAAAGTCAAAGCTGGCGCAGATCCAGAAATGCCAGCTATCGCATATTTATTGCCACCGTCATTAACCACTGTGACTGTATAGTTTACCGTTTCGGGTTGCTCTCCCGCCATGAACGGGTAGCGGAAAACGCCACGCTCTGTGCCTGACGTGCGCGCCAAGTTGCCGATCAGCCAATGGCGCTCGGTATAGTCGTAAGCCACATATCTGTCGATCTCGGTGCTGTTTTCGGAGCAGTAGAACCACCACACCTCCCCGAATTGGCCGTTGGTAAAGCCCCACACCTTAGACTGCTGCGCTTGGTTGAAGTCGCCGAAGACGTAGTCATGCACGTCGCATGGAAGCTCGCGCACGCTGTTGGAGTCAAAATAGAAGAACCCGCGCTGGCCCATGTAGAACACGCCCAGATCCGTATCTACAGCAGACTTGCGCGATATGGCCCCGCAGGAAGTACCGACTCTGCTAAACGAGTAAATAAATGGCGGGCCTGCGTATACCGCGGCGTGGCAGTCTGTATCTGTTATGACCAGAGTTTGCCCCTTGGTGCGGATCGCCTGCATGATTTGGCCAGACGTCTGCAGGATCTGCGAGCCAGCTTGGTTCGTGGACGCGGGTGTCCATAGCGTGTTGTTCTCTTGATCACACCATGACACAGTTCGCGGATTGCCGCCCGCGCCCAGCGCGAAGATAAAGCGCTCTTCTGTGACCAACAAGCCCAAATTGCTAGTCGGGGCGTTTGCAATTACAGCAGCCTTCGCGGCTGGGTTTAGCTGCCACTCAAGCAGGCGTCCGTCGTCTTTCGAGCAGGCCACGAGGTATTCGCCAAAATTGTCGATAGACCAAGTGGTGGCTTCCTCTGGCACAGCGTTTTCGTTTTGCTGTATCGGCGTTCCATAAAACCCGTCACCATAAAATCCGTATCCGTAACCTGTTTCTACTTCCGCGTTCTCACGGCCTGCTGTTAGGTCTGTTGGGGCAATGTCGTACACAGTGCCACCGCCCGTCATGGCTTTAAGTTCGTTATATGAACCACCAGCCACATAGGCAGTGCCGTTGTTCGCTTCCCATGTGTGCATCCCGCGCACAGGGTTTGTGCTGAACGATGCCTTGCGCTCCTGCCAGCCGCCGATTGGACGCAAGCTGTTATCGCGCCATCTCACCAAGCTGCCGTCTCTCCACCGGCCAGACTGCTCCAAATCTGTTCCGTTGCGGTAAAATCCTGCGGGGATGTCCAGAGGTACGAGGGTCATGTGTTATGTCTTCATAATGTAGGCTAGTGCATAGTACGGTGGTCTGTTTTCGTGGCTTCCGCCGCCGCCGTTATTACCAATGCTTGTGCTTGTAGACGTAGATGCAGTGATACCTGTGGTGGCGCTGTTTGTGTTTATAGTCAGCGCGTTTCCGCCATCTCTTGAGCCAAGCTGGGAGCCACTACCACTTGTTGACACCGTAGGAATCGAATGGCTGTGACCGCTATCGTGGATTGTGGTTGAAGAGCTAGAGCTTGCACTGTGGTTGTGCGCGGGGATCTGACTGGTTGACAGCGTGACTGAACTTGCGCCGCCTGTCGCGTTTACGCCGTAGCTAGACCCAGCGCCAACAACAAACCTGTCTCTTAGGTCTGGCGTTGAGTTGCTACCGTTACACAAGACCCAACCGCTTGGGATACTTGCCGTAGAGCCGCTCCAAAGAATAATGCCGCCAGCGGGGAATAGTGATGATGTAATCTGCGTCTGGATTGCGCTGGTGACGCCGTCCAAATATCCAAACTCAGTGCTTGTGACGCCAGCCGCTGCTGCACCAGATAAAATGTTTAAATCTGCCGCATTTGAAGTAATAGCCGTGCCGCCGACCTTCCATGATCCAGCGGTCAAGTCTGGGGTGCTTGCGGTGTCACCGTTTAGAACGTCAACAACGTCATCAAGCGCCGTGTTGACCGTTGCCCCCCATGTGTTCTCGCTGCCGCCAACGGTGGGTTTGGTTATGCTGATCGTCATATCAAAATCCTCAATGCTTACACGACTATACTACTTTACGCGCCAGTCGTCCACGCCTGCGCGGTGTCATACCATCAGCTCGAAATGCGGGGCATCAATGAAGGGCCTCCGGTTCTGGCCGCGACGCGTGTCGATGTAATCGTTCATCGCGCTTTCCATCGTGCCATCCCACTGCGCTATATTCGGCACAGTCCATGCGGCACCCCACCTGATTGGCACATCCACCTCACGCGCAGCCTCTGCCATCGCGTCTGCGATGTCGTCATACAGATTAAGCTCCCACGATCCACGCGGGCCGCAGTAAGCGAGCAGATCGACGGCCAGCCCGTCTATGTGCTTCGACTTCATCGTCTGCGACGCGCCGCTTTTCACAAGCTCGCGCTGCTCCTCGATGGTGCGAAGCCCGCAGATGACGCCGAAGTCGATCTTGGTTCTGTGGATTGCGCTGTGGACGACAGCCGCCATGCGCTCGTCTACGCCTGACAGCTTATCTCGGCTGCGTGCTGATAGTTTAAACGTCATTTCTTCAAGCCTTTCATTGTGCGGATTCCGAAGCTGGCGGCGATGGAAGCGTACATGCCCCATTGCACCCACATCGGACAGTTAGATAAATTGTCAAAGCCAACGCGCATCGCGTCCTGCCAGCTCGGTATAAAATTTGCGCACAATATGGCCACGAAAACAATTGTCCACAGCTCATCTTTCCAACTGTCTTTGCTGGCCTCGATGGCTGACTGCTCCCAATCCATCTCGCCGGTTGCCTGCTTCAACTTGATCTCGGCATTCGCTTTCTGGATTGCCGTCTTGCCGTCGAGGTAGCTTGTCGCCAGCCCGCCTAATGCGCCTACTATCTGGCCAATCATTTCTTGCCCCCGTTCACATATAGCCCGAACCACGCGGCTCCGGCGCCTACGATCACGCTGACAAAGCCTGCCTGCGCGTTGTTTGGCAAATCAAGCGCCATGAACCAGCTACACGTCTGGTAAAACACGACCATGTAACTCAGAATAAGCAGGCGCGGAACAATGCGCCAAGCGTCTAGTTTCTCTGGTGTCATATTCAAACCTCTATGTTGATGTTTGTGCCTTGCGGCCTGTCAGCATTGGTCTTGGTGCCGAACTTATCATAACCCTTGCCCAGATCCAACTTCTGCTCCCTGAGCGCATCTAGGTGCGTGTGGTTGGCCCTATGCTCTTTGGCCACCCTCTGCTCCACCAGATGCGCTTCTATACGCTCACGGGTCTGCGTTTGCTGGTGTATGTCGCTACCTACGTTAAACGGTGCGCTGCCTATGCTTGACACGCCGTCCGCCATCACCGCCGCACCGCTACCCAGACGAATCCAAACAGCGCCCCAACGCAAAGCAGAAACAGGAACAAGCCAGCCGCCCACGCGATGATTGTCTCCTTGCGCTCGATGCGCTTATACATCGCATCCTTCTGCTTCTGCCGGATCTCGTTTTCCATGCGGATCAGCTCTTGCCATGCAGATGGGCCAAGCGTTTCGGAAATCATCTTACGCAGCTCGTCGCGCATGTTTTCGCGCTGCTTCTTCTGGACAAACAGATCCATCGCCTGCTGCTCGACGCTGCCAAAATTCTGATACCACTTAGGGTTTTCTACGCGCTTCGCTGCAAAGTCGAAGTCGCTGATCGCCTTAGACCAACGCCCCAGATCGCCTGCCATGCCCTCCAGATCCCGCCCGATCTGGCAGCCCTTGCGTATTGCGTTGAACGCCGTGGACGCTGCCATGATTGCTGTGGCGGGGTCTATCATGGCTCATCTTTCCATTAGGCGGTCTATTTTTTCTTCGATGCGATCAAAGCGCGCCACGATCTGCGCCATGACGGTGCTGCTGTCTGCTTTGGTGACGTAATCGCGCGCCATTTCTTCGCGGGTCTTGTTCAGCAGAATATTGAGGCGCTGCATCTCGTCCACAGCGCTTTTCAGCACCCAGCCGATCAGTCCCAATCCGGCAGTAAGAGCCGCCGTCCAAAGCATGTCAGCATCCATTACGCCGCCTCCTGCTCTGTCCAAGTCGGATCTGTTGACCCCTGCTCAGTCCATGTCTCCGCGCCGACCGCTTGCTCCGTCCACGTTTCTGGCCCTACCGGCTCGACTTGCCACTTAAACCGCGCTGGGCCGACAATCGGAACGCCAGCCGTAATCCCGACAGACGTAAAGTTGTAATTCTGACCAATTGCCGGTTGGCCAACAATTGGTGCGCCAGAAACAATGTCATCAGCTACAAAGCCGTATGAAATAGATGCAGTGACATCTGCAACAGTCGGAGCGCCGGTTACAATGTCATCTGCTTCAAGTTCATTGATTGCGACTAAAGTGACATCTTGAATCGTCGGAGCGCCAGCCGAAATATCAGTGGCAAGCAGCGCATGGGCTTGGCTAATGTTAGCGGCGCTGACTGTAGGAATGCCAGACGAAATATTCGCAGAAGCAAGCGCGTGTATTTGCGTTGCGTCAACATCTTCAATAATCGGAGCGCCAGAAACGATGGGTTGTGTTTCAATAACCTCATCCTGAATAACCGTAACAGCCTCAACGGTTGGCGCGCCGGTAGTTATATCTTCTGCATTGACACTATGGGTTTGACCAATCGAAACATTTGCAACAGTCGGCGCACCAGTTGCGATGTCGTTGCCGCTTAAAACGTGGTTATGCTCTAAATCTGGCGAGCTAATAGTTGGCGTTCCCGCTGTAATATCTTGCGGGATCAAGCTTTGGCTTGATGTTATCGATGGGCTTTCAACGGTAGGCGCGCCAGTCGATATATCTGCCGACTGGATGCTATGAACTTGGCTTATGTTAGAATTGCCAATCGTTGGAATGCCAGCGTCAATCTCATCTGTTTCAATCTGGCCTGACTGCGAAATTGTTGGCGGCGTAACAATTGGGTTGCCGGTTGTAATGTCAGACGATCCAAGCGCATTGTTTTGCGAGGCAGTGGCGGCGCTAATTACTGGCGCACCAGATGTGATGCTTGTCGATGAAAGGGAGTGTGCCTGAGATGCCGTTGACGCTGAAACTGTCGGGGTTCCAGCGATAATATCAGCAAGCGTCAGCGCATGGGCTTGAGAGATGCTTGACGCCGCAACAGTTGGCACACCAGTCGCAATATCGGTTGATGTTAAAGCGTTGACCTGAGAGACAGTCGCCGCTGAAACAGTTGGAGCGCCAGTTGTAACGTCGGTTGATGTTAAAGCGTGAACTTGCGAAGCAGATGACGCCGCAACGGTTGGCGCGGCGGTTGAAATACTGTCTGATGTGAGCGCATGAACTTGGCCAACGCTTGACGTCTCAACGGTTGGAGCGCCGGTGGTTATGTCCGTAGATGTAAGCGAATGAACTTGCGTAACGCTTGACGCCGCAACGGTTGGTGCGCCAGCCGTGATATTGTCGGCGGTAAGCGCAAAGTTTTCAATCGCAAGCCCACTGTCTGCCAGCGGCGCAGATGCGAGTGGGCTAAATCCTAACATTAGTCAGCCTCTTCAATCGTTAGCTCGCCAGCCTCAACCTGCCGCATGATCTCTGCGTAATGGCGGTTGGCAGGGTCAAGGGGGACGAATAACTCTTGTCCGTCTATGGTGGCTTGGATGCCAATGTTGGTGCTATCTTTTGTGATATAGTGTGCTGAAGTAATGTTTATGTTGTCCATTAGTTATAACTCCGCATCTGCTGTAAAATCTCTGTTATATTCTACATAACCTGTGCCAGTTGGATCAACATAAAATCTTATTTGCGTTGCCCCATTACCGTTTGGTGGGCCTTGAATAACCCCGCTGTTTACATTTGTTTGAATATCTGGACCGCCATCCCAAGCCAAAGTAGGGGATGTCCTCATAACAACTGGAAATACATACATATAACTAAAGTCGTTTGGCGCAATCGCACTAGCTTGTAGGTACATAGTATCTCTATAGAAATACCTCTGGCAGCTCTGAAGCTGATCAGAATACGACCTATGCTCAAAGGGGGTGGCGGTGTCTCCTACTTCGAGTTGGACGCCTGTGATCTGGAAGTAGCCATTAGTTACAGTGCCAACGTCTACAGTATTTGCGCCAGCCCTATCTGCGTTTGAAGACGTTTCCCAGCTAGTTGGAAGTGTACCGCCAGAGAATGTAGACCCTGCGCCCAGCCACCATTCTATTTGTAACGCTGTGGTGTTATCATCTGTGTACCCCGCTACCGTGTCAGGCTGAATAGTAACAGTTTTATATTCCCAAGTACCTGAAGAATTTACTGTGTAAGCTCCGCCGCATTGCCTGTTATTATCTTCGTTGCGAAGGGTGGCACTAAAAGTACCTGTGACGTTTGATTTTACCCAAAAACTAAGAGTTACGTTTTTTGCGTCACCAGTGCCACTAGCTAGTTGCTGAACCTCATTGCCTTCTAGCTTGTACAAAAAGAAGCTATAATCACTTGAGCCAACAGAACTGTCCGCTGTCGTACATAGCATTTTCATACTTTTAGAAAAACCTGCAGGGGCATCAGTATCCTGAGATAAAGTCCACGTACCGTGGTTGCTGTTTGTAAATGCAAACCTATCTAGCAAAAACGCAGTTCCTGTCAGTCCCGTTACACTAGTCCCACGCTGCGCCACCTGCATGGCACCATTGATAATCAGGTTGCGGTTCGACAAGGCACCATCATCGAAGGCGTTACCTAAATCTGCTAATCCCCGTGCCTTGCTGCTCATGTTATTCTCCCAACAGGGTAGCCAAGTCCAATGCCTTCAGCGCATCAGGGTTTGCCGCAGCATCAATGCGAGCATCGTCTGTGATGTCACGCAGCGTTGCCTTTTGTGCAGCAATAGCATCTGCGCCAGTGCCAGCTTCCAATGCTTTCATGTATTGCACATCTAAGTCAGCCAAGCGGGGCGCACGTTCAGCCCGTAGGTTGTCCTTGTGGATAGCCTTAGCCGCTGTCATGTCTACCTCGACAACTGCTTCATTAAATGTCCACGCACCACGAAAGGTACGATCTGTTGGTACTGTAAGAGATGACGCCTCACGCACGTCACCATTGATATTGATGTAAGTGGTCATGCTGCCATCTCCATTTCTTGGTTAATCTTCCACGCATTGCGGAAGCTACGATCACTAGGGATCAGTTCAACAGGTACAATCTTCATGATGCATCTGTTACCTTGGTAGTCTCGCCAAATTGACGGATCTATATCTTTCATTACTAAGTATTCTATGGCTTCTTCTTCGCTCATAGCACCGATAGGCTCAGCATATGGATGCTCTTTAGGCTCACCATCTGGAACCAAGCGATCACGCTGGTAGGTATCAATGGGCGGCAATACGTTACCAGCAAGTGCCGCAGCCATGAAGTTAGGATCAGGCACAAGCACCTTCGCTGGTTCATCTGGTGTGGCAGGGTCTTCAAACAAGACACGATACTTAGACTGCACTGGTGCAAGGCGTGACTTAGCTTCAGCTAGACGATCCCAGAGATGGCCGTGTGTCATGCTAGGTCTCCCATGCACCCTGCTGAACCAGTGAACCAATCAACCCTAACTGTAGAGTCACTGCCGCATATCGCTTTGAAAAACGAAGCGGTGGCATAACCTCCAGATTGCACGGGGAACTCTTGTGTAGAACTATATTCCGCAGGTGAGTTCCAAGCGCTTCCAATTACTCCTGAGCCAGAAAGTCCTGACACAAGCTGGAAGGTATAGGTTCCAGTTGAAACATCTGTCATCGAGGAGACGTTAAAGCTCTGACGTGTTGAGACTGTTCCTTGGCCGTTATAAGCGGCCCAAGCCTTCGCAGACCCATTAACCACATAGCTGGTGCCGACCGTATCTGTGCCATCGGTGATGTTGGAAACGTTTAGTGTACTCATGCTAAGTCTCCTGTACATTCGACACAAACAATGTCTGCATCTGTGTCTGCAGCCAGATTGCGTGTGATGACATCGCAGACATCTACGTATTGTCCGTCAGTACCGCCTGCAAGAAACGCTTCAAACCCTGACGATGCAACACGACCCCCAAACGTAGAAGAATAATCTACTGCGGCAAAATCGTTTGTGTAGGTTATTTTCTGGTTTCCTGTACCTACATCAGTAAGACTAGAAACATTATTACTATTGCGAATAGCTGGTGTACCTGTTCCGTTCCAGTTGCAGTATACAGCAGCAACCCCTGACACCGCACGACTAGCTGTTTCACCCGTGGCTTTGATGTTTGTGACCTGAAGTGTACTCATGCTAGGTCTCCGTGAACTACGCCAAATATCTCTTGTGTATCAGCAAGAGTAAAACTTGTGTTTCCCCAAATAGTGTAAAAGATCGAGGCAGTGTTGGCAGTGCTTGTTCTTGCGTCACCAAAGCTGATACTTGTGACGCTTGTTGTAAACTGCTGATCTGCGCTCATAGCATTGGTCATTGTGGAGTACCAAATACCAGCTTGCGCCTCTGTTACACTGCTAACATTAAAACTGTTGTATATAGCTGGTGTCACACCATCAATAGAAGCCCAAGCCTTCGCAGCACTCTGCCCCGTCAGCGCAATCGGCCCAGTACCAGCCGCATCGCTTATTGTTGTTGCTCTTATCTCAGACAATGCTCAAGTTCCCCCCTGATGTGACGGTGATAGTAACGCCAGATGCCACGGCCAAGGGGCCAGTAGCAGAGGCATTTTCACTTGCGTCAATTGTTACATTCGCATTCAAGGTTTGCTCAGACACACGAAAGATGTCACCAGCCGCAGCCGCAGGGCCAAGCGTACCGCGCTCGCCCTTGTATCTGCCCCCGCCAACCGCAGTCGCAAGGTCAACCGCAGTAAACATCAGCACATCAATGATGTCGCCAGTGGCAGCGCCAGATGTCAGCACAACGTCAGATCCGTTGGTAGCCGTGAAATCGGTGCCATCGACCAGCCTGACGCCGTTCATGTAGACATCCACAAAGCCCGCCGTATAACCCGCCGTGGCAAAGCTGGTCTGCCCAGAGGTGGCCACAAAGGTCTGCCTTGTTTGCGTAGCCTGTGGGACTGGAGCGTTGCCGATATAGCCTGACATTAGGGTGTCTCCTGTGCTGCCCAAGGTAATCCATCTGAAATTTCTGTGTCAGCATTGCTGGCGCTAGGATAAGTGGGGTTCTCTATTTCGTCCAGTTGACCAGATGCAGAAAGAGCATTCCTGACCCAATCTATGCAACCTTGTTCAGTCAAATCATCATATTCTGTGTATGAAGAAAAGTCTGACAGGCCCAAGCAAACGGACGATTGGTGCAAAACAATTCCATCATTATCGATGTATTCTGCGTCAATCTGCTGGACAACATTTTGCTTTGTAATCTCTGCTTCATCTGTTGCAGATGATGCTTTCTTTAAGTTTTTTATTCTCCATGAGGGCATATTCGTTTTCCTTTTTTAAGAGCCCAGTAAGGTGATGCCGAATGAAATCGCTAAGCCCAGCCTATTCCAGAAATAGATATTTCCATTGTCAGAAACCACGACACTGAAGTAACCGCTACTAACATTGGAAACTGCTGGAACCCCTGAAAACTCACCAATCAATACATTGGCGCTACCAGCCCCCATTTGAGTAGCATATGTATTAGCAGTAGTACGATATGACACAATCCCATGAATATAATCATAGTTATCATTTCGCCCATTAAACATAACAATGCCGATAGAGCTCACTGGGTCTAAAACATATACGCTGTCATTATAAAGCGTTGCCACATTTGTGTATGAAAACTGGCCTCCAGTAATTTTACCGCCCATGCTGATATTACCAGACAGGTAAAGGTCTTTGAAGCGACTAGACGTTTTGCCCAAATCAATGGCGTTATCTCTGTTAGCATTTCCCGTTATAGTACTTGGTACAAAAGAATCCTCACCATCACTAAATCGCATACCAGTATCACCAGTACCAATCATTAAATCGCTACTATTAACCCCAATACTCCCCACAGAACTTCCTGATTTCTGCACATCGATAATCGTTCCGTCTGAGGTAGCACGATCCACGGTCAAAACAGTTGCGCCATCGTTGTCTACGGTTAGACCTGCCCCAACACTAGCCGCCCCGCCAACATTCGCAGCCGTGGTGCTTAATAAAACCGCCTTGGTTCCAACATAACCCGCCATTAGGTTTGCTCCAGAACGCTTACAATTACATCCGCTGAACTGGCTGTATCGCTGGTGACAACCACTGTGTCAGTCGCTTCTAAAATGATCTTACCGTCTAAGACACCCAAAGCTGAGTTCGCTGGGATTGGTGCGCCCTTAACCAAGTAAACCCCAGCTACCTGCACATCTACAGCGATCTGGCTGGTTGTGCGGTTGGCTAGGTTGCACCCCATCATAATTGCAGTAGTAGCAGATGGCACCGTATAAGTCGTTGTGGCCCCTGTCCCAACAGAAGCAGAGGTGTAATTTTTAAACGTGTTTGCCATGATTTATCCTAGCGCAATATTTAAATCAAAAAGGTTGTCAGCGTCCTCAACGGTAAACCCGATAAACACGATCCCATCGCCGGTTAGGTTAATCGCGGCATCGCTGTTGCTGCTTTCAATCACATTGCGGGTTAAGGTTGTGCCAGAAGCCGTATATACGCCCGTGCCAATTTCCCAGTTATTGCCGTCCTCAAGGACATATCGAACAACGTCACCGTCAGACACACCAGACGCCGCGAAAGTTTGATAACCATCTTCCGCAGCGCCAAGCGTAATAGTGCCGGTGCCAGTCGTGCTGGTTGCCACCTTTGCTCTGTTCTTTAGAACAACCATTTCTAAATCTTATGACGGAT
>Ga0228614_1001207_pt1 | contig 11568 bp, 13 predicted proteins | sample 15DmetaG_FD_190531 | JGI IMG/M metagenome (GOLD analysis project Ga0228614, IMG submission 190531) | Seawater microbial communities from Monterey Bay, California, United States - 15D | ecosystem: Environmental > Aquatic > Marine > Coastal | place: USA: California | collected 2016-10-13
CGGTGGTTAGGTTTTCGTTTTCTTTAGAGGATAGGGGAGTATCTACTTCAGAATCTACACGAATAACTTGGTGTTTATTTCCAATCACTCTTGTTTTTACTGTGGTAATTCTTTCTCCACTCTGGGTAATTCCTTCTTGACTTAAGGCTTGTTTTTTTAGCAATTCACTAAATTTTTCGGAAGCATTGTCTTTCCCAATAACAGAACACAATATAGGATTGGCTCCTAAGGCTTTCAAATTTAGAGCAACATTTGCAGCTCCTCCTAAACGGTTGTCTTTTTTGTTTACAGAAACAATAGGCACTGGCGCTTCAGGAGAAATACGATTGACTTCACCATAGTAGTAAGAATCAATCATAACGTCTCCAATAATTAAGACATTAAGATTGTTGAAGTTTTTAAAAAGATTAACTATTTCGTTTTTGTTCATTACTCCTAGTTTAATAAAGCCAACGTTTCTTTAATTCGTTTAATTGCTTCAGTTAACACTTCTTCAGAGGCAGCATAAGAAATTCTTATGCAATTAGGATCTCCAAAAGCTTCACCGGTGACCAATGATACCAAGCCTTTGTTTAAAAGGTACATGGTTAAATCAGTGGCATTATTGATAACCGTTTCACCATCAGATTTCCCAAAATAATTGGATACATCAGGAAAAACATAAAACGCTCCTTTTGGAAAGTTTAACTTTAAGCCTGGAATTTCTTTCATTAAAGACAACACTAAGGCTCTTCGTTGTTCAAATGATGTTCTCATTTCTGAAATACAAGAAGGGTCAGCTTCTAGCGCTGCTTGTGCTGCTTTTTGGGCAATACTGCAAGTTCCAGATGTAAATTGACCTTGCATTTTAATACAGGCATCAGCAACCCATTTGGGCGCTCCCATATAGCCAATTCTCCAGCCAGTCATAGCAAAACCTTTAGAAACACCGTTTACGGTAATTACTTGGCCTTTTATGAAATCAAATTGAGCAATACTTTCATGCTTTCCCGTAAAATTAATGTGTTCATATATCTCGTCAGAAACGATAAGGATGTTCGGGTATTCTTTAATTAGTAGGGCAATATCATGCAGTTCTTCTTTGGAATATACCGAACCGCTTGGGTTGCAGGGGGTACTGAACCAAATCATTCTTGTTTTATCTGTAATTGCAGCTTTTATTTGAGCAACATTTACTTTGAAATCTTGCGCTATACTTGTTGAAATTCCAACTGGCGTTGCATCAGAAATTTTAATTATTTCGTGATAGCTTACCCAATATGGTGCCGGAAGAAGTACTTCATCACCAGGGTTGAGCAGGCTTAGTGAAATATTTGCTAAGGTATGTTTAGCGCCAGTAGAAGTTACTATTTGATCTATAGCATAGTCTAAATTATTGTCTCTTTTAAATTTCGTAGCAATAGCCTGCCTTAATTCTGGATAACCAGGAACGGGCGTGTAATGGGTGTAATTCTCATCAATGGCTTTTTTTGCAGCATCTTTAATAAAGTCAGGAGTGTCAAAATCAGGTTCTCCAATACTTAGGCTAATCACATCCTTTCCTTCAGCTTTTAATTCTCGACTTAGCCTTGTCATGGCAAGGGTTTGAGATTCGCTTAAGTTGTTTAAAGTATTTGATAACTGCTTGTTCATTCCAAATTTTTTATAGAGAGCTAAATTAATAATAATTGTAATTAAAAATTCTTTTGTTGGACTTCATTCTGAACAATATTTTGGAGGTGGTAGAGTTGATTTTGCAAACGTGCGGCAGATTCTATTTTGAGAAGTAATTGTAGCTGCATTTAATTTTATATTTTTACGGTCATTATTAAATAGATTTATGGATACTTTCTTAGAAATTTTAAAATATGTTTTGCCTTCTTTCGTAATGTTTGGAGCGCTTTATTTTGTGATGAACAGATTTTTAGAAACCGAACATAGAAAGCAATTAATGGTGTTAAGGAAAGAGAATAACAATGTTACAACACCTTTAAGATTGCAGGCTTATGAGCGTTTGGTATTGTTTTTAGAAAGAATTTCTATGGATAAATTGGTCCTTAGGGTTTCTAAACCAGGCATGAGTGCTAATTTATTAAAGGCAGATTTAATCAAAACCATTCAACAGGAATTTGAGCACAATTTAACGCAGCAATTGTATATTTCAAACTCTTCTTGGGAAAATATTACCCAAGCAAAAGACGAATACTTGAAGATTGTAAGAATTGCAGCTTCACAAGTTAAATCGGATGCTAACGCAGTGGATTTAGGACAAAAGATTTTTGAAATTATGGTGAAATTGGATAAGTCACCTTCGCAGATTGCCGTTCTTATTCTTAAAAAAGAAATTAAACAGCTTTTTTAATAAAATGCTATTAACCCTTTATGTGCTTTATTAGCCTTAAAATAGTGCTTTCTTGTTTTAAGTAAGACTATGTAGCTGTTTTTGAAAAAGCTCTAACGGAATACAAATTATTAAGAGAAAGCTTTAGATAGATTCTTTAAGTAGCATAGAGTATGAACATCTTCGAAATAGAAAATAGTTGGATTTTCTTGGTGATATTACCAATTGTTTCTTTTATGTATTCGGCTGTGGGTCATGGAGGTGCCAGTGGATATTTGGCAATGATGAGCCTGTTTGGATTTGTCCCAGAAACAATGAAACCAACAGCTTTATTGTTGAACTTATTTGTTGCCGCAATTTCGTTTTTCCATTACGCCAAATCAGGAAACTTTAACAAGAAGCTTTTCCTCGTTTTTTCAATATCATCAATTCCTTTTGCTTTTTTTGGTGGATTAATGGATGTTGATGCCGCTATTTATAAAAAGATTTTAGCCTTGTTGTTAGTCTTTGCCATTCTTAAAATGTTAAATGTTTTTGGTAAAGAATCAGATGAAATTCGAGAGGTGAAAATATGGCAAGGACTATCCCTCGGTGGTTGTATAGGTTTCTTTTCTGGTTTAATCGGAATTGGTGGCGGAATAATATTAAGCCCCGTAATTTTAATATTTAAATGGGGTAGGATGAAAGAGGCAGCTGCTGTTTCAGCATTATTTATATGGGTAAATTCTGCAGCAGGAATGGGTGGGCAAATCACTAAAGGAGTGACTATAGATCCGCAAGCTTTTATATTGGTTGCAATAGCACTCATTGGAGGTTTTTTCGGTGGGTATTTAGGAAGTAAAAAGTTTAACAACAAAGGCTTAAGGTATTTATTGGCAATGGTCTTAATTTTAGCTTGTCTTAAATTATTTTTTACCTAATGCGCACAACAGGAATCATATTGGCTGGTGGAAAAAGCACTCGAATGAATCAAGATAAAGGGCTGATGTTATTGGATGGAAAACCAATGATTCAATATGTTATTTATACTCTTAATTCTCTTGTTGATGAAATTATTATCATATCCAACAATGCAGCATATGAGCAGTTTGGATATCCAGTTTATTCTGATTTAATTAAAGATAAAGGCCCTTTAGCTGGAATTTATACAGGTTTATTTTATGCGCAATCGGAAACCAATATTGTATTGAGTTGCGATGTTCCTTATGTAAGCGAAGCGTTGATTTCATTTTTACTTTCTGAACATCAGCAGCATCAAATTACAATCCCTAAAAAGAAGGATAGAACACATCAGTTAATTGGCGTATTTTCAAAATCTTGTGAGGTAAATTTCGCTTTATCTATAGAAAAAGAGGAATTAAAATTAATCGATGCTTTCAAAAACTTAAATTTGAATGTTATAGATGCCAATCATTTTGATGTTGATTTGTTTCGAAACTTAAACTCACCCAATGACCTTGATAATTAAATATTTTGGAATTACAGCTGACGCTTCGGGAAAAGAAGAGGAAGAGTTGTCAAGTCATTATTCTTCTATACAAGAATTAAAAGATGATCTTTTGATTAGATATTCTGATTTGGAGAAAATGAATTTTAAGATAGCCGCAAATCACACAATTATTACCGATGATTATGACCTAATAGGAAATGAAGAAATTGCTTTGTTACCGCCATTTTCGGGAGGGTAATTTATTGTGAAAATGAGTTAATGTGAAAATGGATTAATTAAATTATTATTCTGAATGGATTCTTTAATTGTCTGAGGAAGAACGTAATATTTTGAATAGACGAACTAAAATGGAGCTAACAGATCAAGAAAAAAATAGATATAGCCGTCACATCTTACTTGAAAAAGTAGGATTGGAAGGTCAAGAAAAATTGAAAGCGGCAAAGGTTTTAGTCATCGGTGCTGGAGGACTGGGCTGCCCTGTTTTACAGTATTTAACTGCGGCAGGCGTAGGAACAATTGGTATTATTGATTTTGATCGGGTAGATGCAAGCAATTTGCAGCGCCAAATATTATATACTGTTGCCGATATTGGAAAGAATAAGGCGGTTTCAGCAAAAAACAGGCTAACCCAAAATAACCCGCATGTTAATTTTGATGTTTATCCAGAAAAATTGACCACAAAAAATGCCTTAGAACTATTTTCTAGGTATGATATGGTTGTGGATGGAACAGATAATTTTTCTACGCGTTATTTGGTGAATGACGCTTGTGTGATAAGCAATAAACCTTTGATTTATGGGGCTATATATAAGTTTGAAGGACAAGTAAGTGTGTTTAATTACGAGCAAGGAGCAACCTATCGTTGTTTGTTTCCTGAACCACCAACTGCTGGAAGTGTTCCAAATTGTTCTGATGTTGGTGTGATAGGTGTTTTGCCAGGTATAATTGGTACGCAACAGGCAAATGAGGTAATTAAATTAATCCTTGAGATAGGTAATCCCTTGTCAGGTAAATTGTTGACTTATGATGCCCTAAACAATGCATTTTTAACCCTTAATATAAATCGTTCAGAAGAAGCCGTGCAAAAAGTGTTGAGCAATTCAAAGGATTTTGAAAATATGGATTATGATTTCTTCTGTGGAATTACTAAAAATGATAAAATGAGTGAGATTTCTGTAGCTGAATTAAAAGAATGGTTAAGTAATTCAAAAAATATACAAATAATAGACGTAAGAGAAGATTGGGAGCAACCACAGATAAAAGAATTGAATGCAATAAATATTCCTTTAAACGCTATTCCTACTAATTTTGATAAAATTGATAGGGATAAAGAAACGGTTGTTTTTTGTCAGCACGGCATAAGGAGTTTAAATTGTATTGAATATTTAGAACAACAAGGATTTAATAATTTAATTAACCTTGAAGGAGGTATTGTAAACTGGTAATTATGGGAGAAAAGAAAATGAAAAATTCACTGGTAGAGGGACCGATTACTCCCGAAAAAATAGGAACATCTATTGCGCATCATCAAGTAAAAACGAATATTGGCGCGCATGATATTTTTTTAGGACAAGTTAGGGCTGATGAGATTGATGGAAAAACAGTAACTGCAATTGACTATTCTGCTTACGATGAAATGGCTAATAAGGTGTTTGATGAAATTAGAGAGGCGGCTTTTGAGAAATTTGATTTAACTTGTGGACATATTTATCATAGTAAAGGAATAGTTAAAGCAGGAGAGATCTGTTTATTTGTTTTTACATCCTCTAAACACCGACAAATGGCTTTTGACGCAACAAGGTACATCACAGAAGAAATTAAAGCTAAAGTCCCTATTTTTGGAAAGGAATTGTTTGAGGATGGCGAATATGTTTGGAAAGTGAATAAATGATAAAAAGTAAGCTATAGCAGTGCTTTACGTACCTAGCGATTACCGTTGCCCACTTTGCAGTTAAGGATATAACTAAGCTTTCAAACCGCTAGGCCCGCTAAGGTTTTCGCAAAGGACGCAAATAATGATTACTGAAAATGAAATATCAACAATAGTATTTGATAGTGCTTTAAGGGTTCATAGAGCATTAGGACCAGGACTTTTAGAAAGCGCTTATGAGGAATGTTTGTTTTATGAGTTAAAGAAAACGGGACTCTTAATTGAAAGACAAAAACCTTTACCACTTAATTATGAAGGAGTGAGGATGAATATAGCTTACAGAGTTGATATTATAATTGAAAACAAAGTGATTTTAGAACTTAAAGTGGTTGAAGCATTGAATGATGTTCACTTGGCTCAAATATTAACATACCTTAAATTGTCTGAATGTAAATTAGGAATGTTGATTAACTTTAATGAAAAATGGTGTTCGAAGGGTGGTTAATAAGCTGTAGAAGTGCTTTGCGTGCCTAGCGAAACCGTTGCGCACTTTGCGGTTAAAAGAATAAATGACTAAAATAGAACAGTTCGTGCTTTAGGTAGGGCTCAATTAAACAGATTTACTGAAAATCCAAAGTTAAAGTTGAGTTGAGTAAACCAAAAATGTTGACTTGCCCTGTCGCTTGGATCAGGTGTTGTTCTGATGTCTGGCATATCGATGAAGCCTGCCTTGTATTCTGTCCGTAAAAAGAAGTTTTCAAAAAAGCATAATTTTAACCCAGTTTTAGCACTAAACCCGTAGCCTGCAAAATGAAATTCATCGTGTCTTGTTCCACCCATTAAGGTGACGTTAGATCTGGGCATTGCCGTTCCTAATCCGAAGCCAATAAAATAATCAATACCTATTTTTTTTGATTTAATTTTAAATAGAGAAAGCATATCTTCATTATAATTAATTTCAAAATTGAGGTAATTTAATCCATCGGTATGTTCAAACTTTAAGAAGTTTTCATCGGTTATAATTGATTCATTATCATACACACCATGGTAATTATTTCCATTATTTATTTTACCCGAAATTTCTGTTTCTTGAATTTCAACCATCACATATTTCATGTGATCAACAGCGAAAGCGATATCTATTTTTTCGCTAATAAAAATTCCAAAGCCATAATTTGTTTGTGGAATTGTAATGGTACTTATTCCAAAATAAACACCCATATCAAAAGGACTTTGCCTGTCCGTTGCTTCTACATCGCTTAAGGTAAAATCATAGTTGTCGCCAGTAAAATGAATGTCAGAATTGGTGTACCACCCTCTGTTCCAGCCCCAAAAAGCATAAATTTTTCCTTTATTGGATTTTACATTTTCTCCTGCTACATTTGAGGGTTTTGAGTTCTCTTGAGCACTAGTTGCTAGTGAAATTAATGTAAATAGTAGGATTCCGAATAATCTCATTTTAAAAAATAAACAACAAAGTTACCCTGAATTATTTTAATAGGATATGATTTTGATTAGCTTTTAAAAATTGCTAACAATTCTTGAGCAGCTTTAAAAGGACTGACGGTGCCATTAGTAACTTCTTTTTCCAATTCTCCCAATTTAGTTTTTACCTTATCATTGGCATAAAACTGTTCTTGAATAGCAGTATTAATAGTATGTTCGAGCCAAAATTTAGCTTGCTGTTTTCTATTTTCAGCAAAAGAACCATTTAAGGTGGTCAGGTTTTTAAAGCTTTCAATGGTTTCCCAAATTTCTGAGATGCCTTCATTTTCAAGGGCAGAACAAGAAGAAACTTTCGGAATCCAATTGTTATCATTGGCAGGAAAAAGATGAATGGCATTTTTATATTCCCTAATGGCCAATTTTGCTTTTGTAATGTTGCTGCCATCGGTTTTGTTAATGAAAATACCATCGGCAATTTCCATTATCCCCCTTTTAATTCCTTGGAGCTCATCTCCAGCACCAGCTAACATCAATAGCAAAAAGAAGTCAACCATAGATTTTACCTCTATTTCTGATTGCCCAACACCAACAGTTTCAATTAAAAGCGTTTCAAAACCAGCCGCTTCGCATAAAATAATTGTTTCTCTAGTAGCTTTAGCAACTCCGCCTAATGTTCCTGAAGAAGGAGAGGGACGAATAAATGCGTTCTCATTAATTGATAGTTTATTCATTCGGGTCTTGTCGCCTAAAATGCTGCCACCAGTTTTTTTACTACTCGGATCGATGGCCAGTACCGCAACTTTTTTCTTTTTATCAGCAATTAAATGTGAACCCAAAGCTTCAATAAAAGTACTTTTTCCAACCCCTGGTACGCCAGTAATTCCAATTCGAATAGAATTTCCTGAAAAGGGCAAGCAAAGCTCAATAAGTTCTTGAGCAATAAGTTGGTGTTTGCTATTTGAGCTTTCTATCAGCGTAATAGCCTGGCTTAATACGGCTCTGTTACCACTTCTAATAGCCGTAAAGTACTCCTGAGGAGTGCGGCTATTTTTCTTTTTTAGGGTTATTTTATGACTGCTCTTTTTCATCTGATTTCCAAAAATTAAAATTAGCGAAATTAACACTAGGATTTTTTAAAAAAATAATCGACTAAAAATGGTGTTTTATCGATTGTTTTATTATATTTAGGGAATAAGTGCATTCTAACTATGATGAATGCTATTGTATTGACAAATTTACTTTTATTATGGACTCAGCAATTATGACAGGAATTGCCACGGCAGTGGTATTGATAGCGATTTTACTTTGGTTATACTCAATTGGTAAAAATTACAAATCCAAGAAAAAAAGATGAACTAGATTTTTTAACCATCTATCCTTTTAAATTTCCTTTTGTAAAAAACTAAAGGTTTGGCACAAATAAGAGTATTATTTTTGATGAAGTATTTATTTGCTTCTAAGAGATGATAGAGATAAAAGATTTACACAAGTCATACAAAATAGGGAAAAACTTATTGCACGTTTTAAAAGGTATTAATATTGATATCAAGGAAGGTGAATTGGTTGCCATTATGGGGTCTTCGGGTTCTGGTAAGTCTACATTGCTAAATATTTTGGGGATGTTAGATGCTGCAGATAAAGGATCATACACTTTAGATGGTGTTCCTATTAAAAATTTAGATGAAACGAAAGCGGCAAAATATAGAAACAAATTTCTTGGCTTTGTTTTTCAATCCTTTAATTTAATTAACTATAAAACGGCTGTAGAAAATGTAGCTCTTCCCCTTTATTATCAGAAAGTAGGGCGAAAAGAACGTTATGATAAGGCCATGCAGTATTTAGAAAAGGTGGGCTTGGCCGATTGGTCTTCTCATTTACCGAGTGAGCTTTCTGGAGGTCAAAAACAACGAATTGCAATAGCTCGGGCATTGGCCGCTCAGCCCAAAGTTTTATTGGCTGATGAACCCACAGGAGCATTAGATTCAACAACTTCCTATGAGGTAATGAATTTGATTCAGAATATTAATGATGAAGGAAAAACCATTTTAGTGGTTACCCATGAAGACGACATTGCGCAAATGTGTAAAAGGGTAGTTGTGTTGAAAGATGGTGTAATTATAGAGGATAAAAAAGTAAATCAAGTACGGGCTTCAGAACATGTTTAAAAGAGATAGCTGGCAAGAAATATTTGAAACCATTTCAAAGAATAAGTTAAGAACTTTTCTTTCGGGATTTACTGTGGCTTTAGGGATTTTCATATTTGTTATTTTATTTGGTTTTGGCAATGGATTGAAAAATTCTTTCCAAGAATTTTTTATGGATGATGCGACCAATATTTTTAGACTTTTTCCGGGTAGAACCAATTTGCCTTATAAGGGGTTTAAATCGGGAAGAGATATTGAGTTTGACAATGCCGATTTAGCCGCCATTAAAAAGAACTTTGCTTTTCAATTGCAATATATTACGCCAAGAATTCAGCGAAATTTTACGGTAAAGTATAAGAATAAATCCAATAATTATGGATTAAGAGCGGTTGGCCCAGGGCATCAGCGGGCAGAAAAAACGATAATGATGAAAGGAAGATTTATCAATAATCAGGATGTGACCAATAAAACGAAATATGCCGTTATTGGAAGGTTGGTTGAAGAAGATATTTTTAATGGTGAAGATGCTTTAGGGAAGTTTATTGACATTGGTAAACGCTCTTTTAAGGTTGTGGGTGTATTTCAAGATGATGGGGGAGATAATGAGGAACGATTTGTTTACATCCCTTATACAACAAATCAATTAATAGAGAAAAATACCGATAAGGTGGGACAGCTTATTGTGGCTTTTAAGCCGATAATTGGATATGATGGCGCCATGAAATTTGAGGAAGAATTAATGGCTTTTATGAAAAAGAGACATGCGATAAGCCCTAAAGATGAAGGCGCAATTTATTTGAGGAATGTTGCTGATGATTTAGAGCAAAATCAACAATTTGGAAACTTGCTTCAAATGGTAGTTACTTTTGTAGGTATAGGTACATTGATTGCCGGAATTATAGGCATTAGTAATATTATGGTTTATGTCGTGAAAGAACGTACCAAAGAATTGGGCATCAGAAAAGCATTGGGAGCAACACCTCGTTCTGTAATTGCGATGATTCTTCAGGAGTCGATATTTATTACTACCGCTGCGGGGTATATTGGTTTGTTTTCAGGGATATTTCTTTTAAATTATATAGGAGATGCTTTGGATGATTATTTTATCAAGAATCCATTTATCAATATGGGAACGGCTTTATTTGCCACTATAATATTAATCATTTTTGGCGCTATTGCGGGCTATGTACCAGCACGAAGAGCCGCCAGAATTAAACCAATTGTAGCCTTAAGGGACGAATAATGCAGTTATTTAGCAGAGATACATGGCAAGAGATTTTTGGTTCTATTCAAAAGAATAAAGTCCGAACGATTATTACTGTTATTGGTGTGCTTTGGGGTATATTTATATATATAGTCCTTTCGGGCGCTGCAAAGGGATTAGACAATGGTTTTGAAGAGCGATTTGAGGATGTTGCCATGAACAGTATGTTTGCATGGGCACAAACAACAAGTGTACCTTATGCTGGATTTAAAACAGGTAGACCTATACAACTTAAATTGGAAGATGTAAACACTTTAGCAACACGCGTTCCACAAATACAATATATAGCACCCAGAATAGTGAAAGGAGCTTTCGGTGGGCAACCAGGGAATGTTGTTAACGGACAAAGAACGGGCTATTATAGTATTTATGGAGATTTTCCTGTATTGTCAAAAATAGCTGTTCAAAAAATATACAATGGCGGACGATTTGTAAATGAAGGAGATATTACGGATTACAGAAAAGTATGTGTAATAGGTGAACGAACAAAAAAAGAACTTTTTGCTAAGGATGTTGATCCTATTGGTAAATTCATAAAAATTGACAATGTCTTCTTTAAAGTTATTGGAATTAAAAAGTTTGAAGATGGAGGAGGTTTTGGTGATGATGGCGATATAACAATTCCATTTTCTACCTATAGAAAATTATACAATACCGGCAATAATGTTGGTTGGTTGGCTATTGCTGCTTATGATGATGCAGATGTAATAGCAGTGGAGCAAGATGTGAAAAAGATACTGAAAAATATTCATCAAGTATCCCCTGATGATGAAAGGGCTATAGGGTCTTTTAATTTGGGGGAACTATTTACAAGAATTAGTGGTTTTGCCAAAGGCTTAACCTTCTTATCCTTAGTAGTAGGAATAGCAACAATTGTTGCAGGAGTTATTGGTATTGGTAATATTTTGTTGATATCGGTAAAAGAAAGAACTAAAGAGTTGGGGGTGCGCAGGGCCTTGGGAGCAACACCAAGTGAAGTAAGGGGACAAATTGTTTTAGAGTCGGTATTTCTGACACTAATTGCTGGGATTTTTGGGATAATATTAGGTTCCTTTGCTTTAAAAGGGATAGCCA
>Ga0228614_1001208_pt1 | contig 11564 bp, 10 predicted proteins | sample 15DmetaG_FD_190531 | JGI IMG/M metagenome (GOLD analysis project Ga0228614, IMG submission 190531) | Seawater microbial communities from Monterey Bay, California, United States - 15D | ecosystem: Environmental > Aquatic > Marine > Coastal | place: USA: California | collected 2016-10-13
TTCATCATCAACTTCACAAAATAAAAATTATATTGTAGAATTTTATAGTTTTGATAAAAATATAATAAATAACAAATATATTGATTTTTGTTTAAATTTATATTTTGAAGAAGAGAAAAAATATAAATATATAATTAATGAAAGAGTTCTAATTTGTAAAAATATAACAAAACTTTAATTTTATTTTACTTCTGATATTATTTCTTTAACAATACCAAGATTAATTATATTTTTATTAGTAGGATCAAAATCTTTATCTGTATGATGACATTTTAAAATATTTTCATTATTATCAGTTTTAACTAAATAATAATGCTTTTTTATTTTTAATCTATTATCGTAATATGCATATTCACCAATATTAACAAGATTATTAATTTTATCAATTTTGTTTAAATCATTAATATTCTCATTTAGAAAATATGTCATTTAAATTATATATAAATAATAAATCAATTTTATTAATTTATAAATTTAGTAGATTATAAATTAGTTTAATTTTTTATTAAATTCCCATTCGCCATCATAAATTAAATTTCCATTAATATCATATTCTTCTCCTGATCCCCAACTCATATTATTTAACCAATGTCCTTTATATAATATATTACCATTTTTAAAAAATAAAGTTCCAAAACCAGTTCTTAATCCATTTCTAAATTGACCTTTATAAAATAAGGTCTCCTCATCTTTATGATATAATTTACCTAATCCATCATAATTATCATTTAACCATTCACCTTCATATATTAATTTATTATTAATATAATATTTACCTTCACCTTTTTTAGAATTATTTTCAAATAAACCATAATAATAAGTATTATTTAAATAGAGTCTACCAATACCTTCTTTAACATTATTTATATAATTACCTTTATAGTAAACATTACCATTATTTGAATATTCAATTCCTTTGCCATGTTTTTCTGAATTTTCTATTTCACCACTGTAGATTTTTTTTCCTGTTATATCAAAAAAAATACCAAGACCTGATGGCACTCCTAATCTAAATTGACCTTGATAAATTTTAATATTATAAAAATTATATAAACATCCTTCTTCATATAATCCATATTTAAATTTACCTTGAAATTTTATAGAATAAGAATCATTCTCCTCCTCTAGACTATTGTCTAAATTTACATTATCGTAATATTCGACACCTAATTTAATTTCATCATTCTCCCATATTCCTTCATATAAAATATTTCCATTATTATTATATAATTTACCTTTACCAGATTTTTCATCATTTTTCCAATCACCATTATAAATTATATTATTATTTATATTACTATATAATATGCCAAAACCATTTTTCAAATTTTCTTGATATTGACCTTTAAAAATTAAATGATTACAATTAATATATTCTCTTCCTTCACCGTTTTTTAAATTATTAGACCATTCACCTTCATATAATTTACAATTTAATATTCCTGATCGTCTATATAATATTCCATATCCATTTTTTTCATTATGTAACCATTTTCCTTCATAATATTTTCTACCATTTTCTAAAAATTCGATTCCATAACCACTTCTACAATTATTATTATATTCACCTTGATATTTTATATTTTGATTATCCCAATATTCATTTTTAAATTTTTTTTTTTTACAACAATAATTACCCATTATTTAATTTAAATTATAAAAAAAATTTTATAATGTTTAATTATCATTATTATTATTTTTTTCTAATTTTTCTAATAATTCTTTTCCTCCTGCATTATCAAAAACAACTTGACCTATAACTTTATCACCTTCAAGTTTATCAATTTTACCTTGATCACGTAATTGTTTTATTTCACACATTTTTTTAAGTATTATATCATCTTTTTCATTAAATTCACCACCATAAATTTTATCAAATAGTAATTTTGTTTTATATAAATTAGAATATTTATTAATCATTTTTTGTTTAAATTTTTTATCTTTAATATTATCTCTAACATCTTTTAACATATTTTTAGCTTCATCATATAAATCCATATTTATAATATAATATTAATTTAATCTTAAATTATTTATTTAACACAATAACAAATTTTTATATGACCAGCATTATTTCTTAATTTATCTCTATTATTAATATAACTATTTAATTCATTATTGTTTTTTAACTTTTCTATATTATTTTTAAAATTATCTAATTCATTATTTCTTTCAACATGACTCCAAAATGAATCAGCTGCATACCAACTTTCATTACCTAATAAATTAGTATTAATATAATAATCATTTTTATATATTAAATCATTAGATGTTAATATTTCAATATTTTTAAATTTATTTATAGTTCGAACTTCATAATCTAAATCTTTTGGAACAAAACATTCCATATTATTAATAGATTTATTTAATATATCATCATCTGCATACCAATACATATTTGAATATTTATCACATATATTTCTTGTTGTTAAAATTAATTGACCATTTGGTTTTAATATTCTATATAAATGATTATAAAAATTATTTCTAATATTAAAAGCATTATTTTTATCTAAAGTTAAGTTTTGTATTACTTGATTACAAAATACTAAATCATATTTATCATCTTCAATATTTTCAATATAATCTTTCCATACTTTACAATTATCAATATATTTTATTTTTTCATATGATTTTTCAATCATTGAATTTGAAGGATCTATCCCATGTAATTCTTTATAATTAAAATTTTGTAATTTTTCTAGAAATACACCTGTTCCACAACCTACATCCAATATACTTACATCATCATTTAATTTATTTTTTAAAATATTATTTATTTCTTCCCAACCAGGTGTATTTTTACGGTAATCATCATAAAAATATGATTTTTTATTATAAGATTCTTGAATATTCATTAATGTTGATTAAATAGGTAATATTTTTTTAAGTAATTAATAATTATAAATTATTTATACAAAATATATTCTTTCTTTATACAACACCTAAAATCTTAATAATTAAACTATATTATTTATAACTTTGATTTTTCTTCTATTATTTTAAATTATATTAATAATATTATTTATAATAATATAACAGATATATATATATATGTCAAATTTACCAATCGATTTAATTTTGATTCGTCATGGTGAATCAGAAAGAAATTTAATATCAAAAGATAATAGTATAGAATATGATAAAGAAAAATATAATTCAACTCATTCATCAAAATTTAGATTGACTGAAAAAGGAAAAGAACAATCATTAATTACAGGTCAATATATTAAAAATAATATTAGTGAAAAGTTCGATAAATACTATACGTCAGATTATATTAGAACAAAAGAAACTGCAGGTTTATTAAATTTAGAGAATGCAATGTGGGAATGTGAATTTTTAATAAGAGAAAGAGATAATGGAGTATTATCTGGGTATTCAAAAGAAGATAAAAAATTATTATATCCTGAAGAAGTAAAAAGAAAAGAAAAAAATTTATTTTATTTCAGTCCTATTGGAGGTGAATCATTAGCTAATGTTTGTTTAAGAATAGAACAATTTATTAATATATTATGTAGATATGCGAGTGGGATGAAAGTAATAGTTGTTGCTCATGGACATGTATTAAGAGCATTTAGGATTAGATTAGAAAAAATGAATCATAATGAAATTGAAGAACTATATAAAGAAGAAAATAAAACTATATTAAATACCCAAATTATATGGTATTCAAGAAGAAATCCAGATACAAATAAAATTAGTAATGATTTAAAATATAAGAAAGTTGTATGTCCTTGGAATTTAGAAAAATGTAACGAAGATTGGATAAGTTTAAAAAAAAATAATTTATCAACAAATGATGATTTATTAAATTCGATATCTGATGTTAAAAATATTTTATAACGGTAATATTAAATTATATAAAGATTAAGTATTATATTTTTTTAAAAAAGTTATGTACGAATGGATAATTATAACAGCTGGTATATTCGCTTTTACAGCATCATGTGGTATAGGGGCAAATGATGCAGCAAATAGTTTTGCTACAAGTATAGGTAGTAAAGCTTTAACAATAAGAAAAGGAATAGCTGATTATAAATGTTTCCAAGATGATCCTTATGTATTAATGTATGGTTGTATGGTTGTCTGTTTATCTGTTGGTATATGGTTATTTTTAGCATCTAAATATGAAATGCCTGTATCAACAACTCATTCAGCAGTAGGTGGTATGATTGGTATGACTATGGCATTAAAAGGTAGTGATTGTGTTATATGGTACGAAGATAAAGATACATTTCCATATATTGGAGGTGTATCAGGTATAGTATTATCTTGGGTAATATCACCAGTATTTAGTTTTATTATAGCTAGTGTTTTATTTTGGTTAACAAGAACTATAGTTTTAAGAAGTGAAAATAGTTTTAATAGAATTTTTTGGTATTATCCATTTATAATTACATTTACATTAGCATTAAATGCTTTTTATATAGTTTATAAAGGTGCGAAAGGTATGAATTTAGATGATATTAGTTTTAGAGAAGCTTCTATTTATTCATTTAGTATAGGTATAGGAATTACTCTTCTTACTTTGCCTTTTATACCAAAAATAAAACTAATGATTGAAGATAAATTTGATCATGAAAAAAATGTAGATGCAACTCCCACACAAAATGTAGATACTTTAAGTATTACATCACCAAAATTAAGTAAAGAAGAACTTTCAGAAAAAAATATATTATTTAGAATGTATTATTATATTAAAACAGCATATAATAGTGATGATATACATACAGATACATTTGAAAAAGATGAAAATGTAAATGATATTCATAATAATGCTGAAAAATTTGATGAAAAAACAGAAGAATTATTTAAATATTTACAAGTATTTACTGCATGCTGTGATTCTTTTAGTCATGGTGCTAATGATGTTGCAAACGCAATGGGACCATTTATGGCAGCATATGTAATTTATGAAACAGGTAAAGTATCTAAAAAAGCTGATCCTGGTGATGATGTTTATTGGATTTTAAGTATTGGTGGTGTAGGTATAGGGTTAGGTTTATTATTATATGGATATAAAATAATTAAAGCATTAGGTGTTAAAATATGTAAAATTACACCTACAAGAGGTGTAGCTATAGAATTGGCGTCAGCATTAGTTGTAATTAGTGGTTCTAGATTAGAAATTCCACTATCAACAACACATTGTCAAGTAGGTGCTACTTTAGGTGTAGCAGCATTAGAGGATGTTAAGGATTGTCATGGCATTAATTGTAATATTGTATTAAAAGCAGTTATTGGATGGATTGCTACACTTATTATTGTAGGTGGATCAACCGCTTTACTTGTATCACAAGGAGCTTATGCACCTGAGGTTCAATGATTATAAATAATTTATTTATATTATATTTTATTTTTTTTAAATTTAAATTAAGTTTTAAGTTTAAAAATTATTATTATATTATTTATAATAATATATTTATGAAGAATATTACTATTATAGGTGGTGGAATAGCAGGAGTATCAATATCCAGATTATTATCAAAAGCTGGAATTAAAAATACATTATTAGAAAGAGGTTCTCAATTATGTGTAGGATCTACTTGGCATGCTGCAGGTTTAGTTACAAGATTTGCTGGATCACCTAAATTAAAAAAAATACATGTTAGATCATTACAAATTATGAATGAACTACATACTAAATATGAAGGAGGTATTTCTCTACATACACCCGGTAGTATTCGTATTATTGAAAAAAATAATAAAGATAGATTAATTGAAGCTAAACAACATTATGCTATGTCAATGCTATATGATGATACAAATTATAAAACAGAATTAATTACGCCTTCAGATATTAAAAATTTACATCCATTAATTGATATTTCAAATATTGAAGCAGGACTTTATACTCCTTGTGATGGTGATGTAGATCCTACACAATTAACTAATTGTTTAGCAAAAGAAGCAAAAGAAAATGGAACAAAAATTATATTTAATGAAGAAGTAATAAAAATTGATAAGATTAAAAATGAATTTATTATAAAAACAAAAAAAAATGAATATATTTCAGATATTGTTATAAATGCTGCTGGATTATGGTCCAGAAATATATCTAAAATGATAGGTTTATATCAACCAAGTATGGTTATAGAACATCAATATGTAATTACAGAAGATATACCAATTTTAGAACCTTTACCTGTTATAAGAGATCTTGTTGGTTCTTCTTATATTCGTAAAGAAGGTAAAGCATTATTAATTGGTCCATATGAAGAAAATTGTATTGTTAAAGATTGGGATACTTTTTCACCACCTTTAAATTGGCATGAAATGGAATTATTTCCTGATGATTTAGATAGAATAAGTAATAATTTAGTTCAAGCAATAAATCTTATTCCAGCAATAGGAGAAAATGGAATAAAAACTGTTATAAATGGGCCTACTATATGGACTGGCGATTCTTTACCAAGAGTAGGAATGTCACAAATAGAAGGATGGTATGATTTTAATTCTTTAACTTATGGAATAGCACAATCGTTAGGTTTAGCTGAATATTTATTTGATATAATTAAAGGAAATCCATCTTTTGATGCTATAGATTATTTTAATCCATCAAGATATGGTGATTGGAGTAATAATGATTATGTTAGAGAAAAAATAAAAGAAACTTATTCTCATAATAATTCTATTAATTATCCTTATGAAAATCGCTCTGCTGGTATAGAATATATTAATAATTATCCATTATTTGAAGTTTTTAAAAATGATGGTGCTAAATTTGGTCCTATTATATCAGGAATACGTATGCCTTTATTTTTTCAAAATAAAAATGATCCTGATATACAAGTTGATGATTTAAAAACTTTTAATAATTTTCCTTGGGCTGATAAAGTTAAAGATGAAACAAAAAAAGTTTTAAATAATGTTGGATTATCATATTCATTTTACTCAAAAATAATTGTAAAAGGTAACGATGCAAGAGAATTTTTAGATACAATATCTATATCAAATATTCCAAAAAAACAAAATTATTGTAAACTATCTTATTTTGTTACTAATCAAGGTAGAATAGTTTCAGAATTTACTATATGTCCTATTGATAATTATTTTTATCTTGTTGGTAATGCTGGACATAATTTATATGATATCGAATGGTTAAAATCTAAAATTATTGGTGATGTTAAAATTGAAAATCATACAGATTTTATAGATATCCTACATATTGCAGGTCCAAAATCAAAAGAATTATTATCTAATATAGATTCCAGAATAAATGATATATCATTTATGAAAATGAAACAAATTAATAATTTTGGTTCAAGTAATTTAAATTTAAATATATTTAAATTATCTTTTACTGGTTTAGATGGTTATGAATTACATATAAATAGAAATGATTCTATAAAATTATATGATTTTATTAAAAATCATAAAATTACTAAAGATTTAAATATGTCTTTATTTGGTTCTCTTGCATTAAATTCTTTGAGAATAGATAAAGCATTTAAAACTTATTCTGATTTAGATTATTCTCATTATTTAGATGCTGATATTAAACCTTTTATAAGTAAAAAAAAAAATATTGGAGAAAATTATTATGAAAAAATTTCAACTGGAAAAATTTCTTGTAAATTTAGAATACATACTAATAAAGGATATGAATGGAGTGTTATACCAGATAGTCCTATATTTGAAAAAAATAATAATTTAATTGGTTATGTAACATCATCAGCAAGAGGAGCACTAGATGATCATACCATCGGTTTAGGTTTTATAGATAAAAAAAAAATTAATACAAGTAATTGTTATGTAAAATGTTATGGTTTTGATTGGAATATTGATATTTTATAATTAAAAATTTTATTTTTGATATTCACTACTATCATGTTCAACTGTTTCAATAATCCAAAAGTCGGATGCTAAATCTTGACTATTTAAATATTCGTAAGGCATCATACAGTATCCTGATAATCCCCAATCTTTACCCCATGAATTTCTAACGATAAATTGTTTTTTATCTTCTATAAAACCAACACAGCATACACAATGACCACCTAATATTGGTTCATCAGGTTTCGGCAAAGGAACTATACCAGTTTTTTTAACTTCGTCAGATTCGAAACTTTCATAAACCGAAAATCCAAAAACAATTGGAAAACCCTCAATAAGTGATGCTTTAAATTGCTCTATATTTTGAACTAGTTTTTTATATTTTACTGTTACATTTTTTTTTCCATCCTCATAACATATTGATGATGGTTTTTCTGTAAATTTAGTAATATCATAAGGCCAATCTTTTTCCTCTGAACAGACTCCTTGTTTATTAATAGTTTTAAATCCATCACGAATATAAGCTCCAGAATCATAATCAGTAGTTCCTTCAATAACACGTTCATTATAATAAATAAAAAGCCTTGATGGTGTAAAAGTTTTTAATTTTTGTTTCATCATATCAAATTCGAATGCAAAACCTATTCCATTTGCAGTGCAACTTCCTAATTCTCCTTGATCATAAATAGGACAACATTTATCCCGTAAATCAACACAATTTACATCTTTATTTTTTGATGCATCAAAAAGAGTATAATAATCACGTTGGTCAGGTAATTGTGTTTTCCATCCATATTTTTTATATTTAATAGTTTTACCTTCATAACATAAAGCATATTGTGCTGTATTAGCAGCACCATACATCGTACTTGTGATTGCTCCCATATTTATAATATATACTTAGAAATTAATTTATAAATAGCTATAAGATGACATTAAATATTCATTTTACAATATATTATTAAAAAAATGTTCCAATGCTAAATCATATCTTCTCAAAAATTCTTCTACAACATCATCATTTAAACTGAGTAAAGCTTTATTAATAACTTGACCATCATCATTCAGTTCATCATCAATTGTATCTTCCAAAAATATATCTTTAAATATTGTTATAAAATTAATAAATTTTTCTATATTATCATCATAAAATTCATCTTTATAACTTTCTATAATCTTATCTATTTCATCTAAAATTTCATTACTTAATGGATATAAAACATTAAATACTTTATATTTTTCAATACATATTATAAATAAAATTAAATATTTATTATTATTTATAAACTTAAAATTTACCATTTGATCAAAATCAAAATTATCTTCTATTAATATTTTTAAAAATGAATTATATACTAATAAATTATGTATATCATCATCTGAAATTTCTTCTATATAAGTACTATCATTATAAATTATATAATTAATTAAATTATCTAAAATATATTGATGAGATAAATTAGGTACTATTTCAAAATTAAATGTATATCCTAATTCTTCTGCTGCTTTGGCATAATTTATTAATTTTTCTGTATTAAATTTTTCTATTTCCTTACATATATAAGAAATAACACCTACTTCATTAACTACTATATCTAATGTATACGATTTTTCATTTTTATCAGGTATTCCTTTACAATCAAAATCTAATAAAGTTGCTATTAAATTATCATGATCTGCTACAGGCTCTATTAAATTTTTTTTACGTGGTAAATCTACTTGTGTTAATTCAGGTTTATGAATTAATATTCTGTGAGGTTTATCTTTTATTAAAAGTTCAATTGTATATTCAAATTCAGGATAATTATCTTGTATTATTTCATAAACATTTTTAATTACTACTAAATTTTCTTCAGATAATTCAAGTAAAAATGCTTTTCTTATATTTTTTTTTACTAAATAAAGATTATAAATTATTGCTATATTATTTTCCAGTGGTGTTCCATTTAATCTATTTTTAAAATTTACTATTTTTTGTTGTTCTTTTACTTCTTGTAGTTCTGCTGTTGGTAATTTTGATCCACCAATTAATTTATTTTTAAGTGAAATATATTTTAATTTCATTGATAAATATTTTGATTTCCAATTATACATTATATTATAATAATATAAATTAAATAATTTATATATTTAATTTAAATTGAATATATAAGTATAATGAATATTATAATAGTAGAGTTAACAACTTTAGTATGTAAAAAAAAATTTATAACTTGTTAAAAATTTTTTACATTTATTTGTTTATTCTTACTATTTAAATAAATAATAATATATTTATAATTATGATCATCGAGATTTTTTGTTTTAGTTCTATTTTATTCATTACATATATTTATTATTATGATTCTCAAGTTAAAAAAAATAATAAACATAATTCATAATTTAAATATTATAAAATTGATTTTTTTAAATTTTATAAATTTAAATGGATCAAATCACATTTTGTAAAGTTCAAGGTTGTCGTTTTCCTCATAAACATACTACATCAGGTCATAAATGTGGAATTAAAGGATGTAAAAAGTTCGGACACGGACAACTTGAACATTATTGTACTGAAAAACTAAATTTATTAAAACAATTTCATAATGAAACATTACCGCATAATTTAAGATGTACTATTTTAAATTGTCCTTTTGCACAACATCATACAACTGATTCTCATCAATGTAGGAAATGTAAGAGATTTGGACATGGAGTAGATGATTGTATATATAATAATTTATCAAATTTAGATGATAATCTACTTGGTAATATATCTAAACAAGAAATTTATGAATTTATGAATAGAATATTAACAGACCAAAATGAGTTAGCTAATTCGTTTTACATTAAATTAAATACTAACATAGATGATATTTTATATATTAAATTTGATAAATATAAAAATGTCACAACTTGTTTTATAACTAATCATTGGGATCAATATATGAGAAATACTGAGGATTATCAATTATCACAGAAATTTATTAATCAAATAACTGATTTTACAGATGAATTCTTTAAAAATCCATATGATACAAAAGAATGTCCAATATGTAGAACTCAAAATTATATTAAAGAAATTGATAATATATTTGTTGATGCAGAATGTTCTATATGTATGACTAATAAAGTTGAGTTAATATTTGGAAAATGTAAACACGCTTGTATATGTAAAGATTGTTTTGAAAAAATATAAAAAAAATTAAATTAATTTTTATTAACATTTTTAGCATGTTTTTTAGATTTTAAATGTTTTTCTAAATTTTTTTTTGTTTTAAATCTTTGATTACAATCTTTACAAAATAATTCATTCTTATATGTTCTCCATTTTTTTTGAATTAGTTTTATATTTTTTATAAATTTTATCCAAGTTCGTTCCCACATTATCACTAAATTATACCCAGCATTTCTTATTGCATTATGTCTTTCTATAGTCTTATCATATAATTCTCCATAAGTTTTATAGTTAATTGGATTTATAGCATTTTTATCTAAAATATTATAAACAAAAGGATTACCATGCCACAAATCCCCGTTAAATTCGAAAATTTTATGCTGTTCTTTACAATATCCATCAACCTTACCTATATTTTCTATTTTATATTCACCTTCATTTTGAGCATGTTGAATTTTAATATTATCTCTAAATGAAATATATTCTAACCATTGTATTTGACTTTTTGAATATCCAATATGACTACATTTACTACAACCTTGACCTAGTAAATGTTTTACAGGTTTTATATTAAAATTACCATGATTAGGACATATAATAATAATATCAAAATAACTTTTTTTATAAT
>Ga0228614_1001211_pt1 | contig 11542 bp, 11 predicted proteins | sample 15DmetaG_FD_190531 | JGI IMG/M metagenome (GOLD analysis project Ga0228614, IMG submission 190531) | Seawater microbial communities from Monterey Bay, California, United States - 15D | ecosystem: Environmental > Aquatic > Marine > Coastal | place: USA: California | collected 2016-10-13
TGTTCCGTCAACTCCTGAAGTTCCTGATGTTCCATCAATTCCTGAAGTTCCTGATGTTCCATCAATTCCTGAAGTTCCTGAAGTTCCATCAATTCCTGAAGTTCCTGATGTTCCATCAATTCCTGAAGTTCCTGAAGTTCCATCAATTCCTGAAGTTCCCGATGTTCCGTCAACTCCTGAAGTTCCCGATGTTCCACTTGTTCCGTCAACTCCTGAAGTTCCTGATGTTCCATCAATTCCGTCATTTCCATTTACTACCCGGTTGTAGAAAAATACCCCAGATTGTCGGTTTATAATAATCTCAACATCGGCTATACTTATTCCAGTATTGGTAGTATTTATTATTATTCTATGTGTAGGTACAATTTCCGGAAAGGGAAGACCATATGAGGAAATTGTTTCCTCGAGAGCATCCTTTATTTGTGAATGTTTCTGTCTACCCATCAATAATTTAATAGGATATATTGAATCATTTGTTGCCAATAACCAATATGCTATATAAGTGTTATTTGTAGATTCAACTAAACTACCAGTACCGCCTATTCCAATTGGATTGTACATCGCATATGATGATCCTGAAACCCAAGGATTTGTAGATGGTGTTATCTGAACATAACTATCATTACTATAATATAAAACAGGTATGTAAGCAGTTGGTGATAATATTTGTTGATATGGTGAAGATGGTGTAGTATTGTTTGTTATTTCATGTACCAAATCTTCATCTGCAATTTCAATATCTTCTATTGAAAGTGTTGTTTCTTCAGTATCATCTAATGTATAATTAATAGCACCACCACTTCTCCAAATAGCACCAACATCTAAATGTTGTGAAAGGTGCCATTGAGTATCTCTATGGGATGCATGTCTTTCATCTCCAAATATTACTACTTTAGAGTTTGTGGCATCCCAATAGATATATGATACTAATAAATGTTCTAATATATTAGGTGGATTTCCAATATCTTCTAATAATAAAGTTATTGGATTAAATATTATATACCTACCACCACTTGTATTATCTATCGACAATGACTTAGATGTATTTATTTCTATTTCTTCACCCCTATACCAAACAGTATATGATGATGAGACTGGATCTATAGTGATAGTTCTATTTGATGCACTAAATGATAAAACACTATCTACTCTATTAACAAATCCTGTCATATCTAATGTTATCGAACCCACTTCCTCAATGTTTATTGAAGTTCCACTTGTTCCAGAAGTTCCATCAATTCCGCTTGTCCCATCAATTCCTGAAGTCCCACTTGTCCCATCAATTCCTGAAGTTCCACTTGTCCCATCAATTCCAGAAGTTCCCGAAAGACCAATCAACATTTTTTCCCAATATGTCATATCTAAATCAGGTGAAGTCCAAGGTGCATTACCAACCAAGTCTAATTTACACAAATATTGACTACCATTATAAGTAACGGTATCGTAATAAAAATAACGCATATTTGGATCCCATTCACCTTGAAAAACCATTGAAACCCCATCTGAACCAGTAGGTCCGATTGGTCCGATAGATGAAGTACCTACACCTAAATCCAAAAGATTACCAAATCCATCATAATATGTGTTTGGTGATCCTAAAGAAACTTGAACTATTCGACCATATGTTGATGATACTGTGGCCCCGGTTAAATTAAAATTCATATTTATATATATTAAATAAACCATCATTAGTTTCAAACGAAATAAATTTCATGTTAACATTTTGTAGGCGAAAATATTTAGAGTAAATCTATACTGAATTAGCAAAAAATAAAGATGAGTATAGTGGATCCCAACATGTAATATATATAAATAAAAAAATAAAATGCCAATAAAACATTCAACATTATTAAATACCGATTTAGTATGGAGTGAAGATGAAATAATCGCGGGCAAAAAGTGGTTAAAATGGGAAGAGGTTACTATAAACTGGGAAAAAATTGATCTCACCTGGGATGAAGTTTTCATATTACTAGAAGTTGAAAATATAATTCGTGGAGGTAGTGGATATGGCATGAAAGACTATATAGACGGAAATCCCTGGAGAAAAGTAAATGAAAATATTGGTTTAGAAAAAACCAATAAATTAATAAAAGTTTATTGTAGAGTAAATGGTGTAGACTATGAAGAATCTAGATACAATATGGATGATATTAAAGTTTCGATAAACGAATTCGAAAGATTTATCAAAGAAACGGTAAGTGTAAAAGTTAATATTTAAAAATAATATATATGTTATGGAAAAAGATGTATTTAAATTTGATGATTTTATCAATGGTGATAAATTTAGTGATTTACAGAAAATGAAATCAGAGCTTATTAAAGAAGGTTTATTCTCTGATAGAGAAGGTTATAGAGAAGAGGAAGAGTATGATAATGGTATATTTACTAATCACATTCAAAAACAAGATTTTGAAGAAGACGAAGAGATAAACCAGGAATTCAATCCTTATAATTTTTCTACAAAAGAAGAAACTAATGATGAACTTGATTTTGTAGATAAAGATGAATTTAACGAAGTAGACGAAGGTGAAATTGAAGACTTTTTAAATATTGACGAGTCGAAGTCTGATACTGAAGACTATTACAAGTTATTTAAAGATAAGTCTGAAGATTTTATATGTGATATCGCAGTTGAAGGTGTAAATCAAGACGATACAGAAGTTCGACTTATTATAGAGTCAAGTGATTGGACTCTTATGTTTAAGGGTGAAGTAAAAAACGGGAAATGTATTGTACCTATTAAAAAATTGAATATATTTAATGAAGGTCAAACAGGTAATATTAAGTTAGAGGTAAATGCAGATGGTAATCTATTTACTCCATGGGAAGATAAATTTATTATTAAAACATCTAAGAAGGTTACTATTAAATTAAATGAGAATAAGAAATTTGGAAAGGACACTAAACCCAAAATGGGAGTAAAAGTAAATGTTAAAAAATAATAAAAAAGAGAGTCATTAGACTCTCTTTTTTATTAAACCTTCATTGATAATAGAATTAATAACCATTTCACTAGTTATCGATTTACTACATTCAAATTGTCTAGTAGTGCCTTTGTGTTCGGGACACCAGTTCCAATCACCTGGATCAAATTTATGTCTAGACCAACAACCATTACAAACACTACTGTTCATAACTCTTATAACACCATCTTTTGGTTCCAAATCTTCTGATGTAAACCCAGAAATTAACACAACCGGTATTCTACTAGCCCATGCCAACCAACTTAATCCACTACTTAAACCAATAAAGAATTCACAAGAATTTATATTATCTATCAACTCTTCTATTTTCTGTTCACCAAGTTGAATAACACCGGATGGGTAAAAATTACCCATATAACCATCACACTCTTTTGAGATTGAAACAACCTCATATCCATTTGATATTAAAAAGTCAACTACTTCTTGCCAACCTATTTCATTATTCCAATATTTAGCCTGTGATGTAGAATGAAATCCTATACCAACTCTCTTTTTTTTCTCAACATTAGAAACTCTTAAACGTGGTTTAACCTCAACATAATCTAAGCCAAGTATATCCGAGCACATCTGTAACAAAGACACCTGTGTAGGATCATTCCTATGTTTTTCTTTATCTATAATACCATCTTTAAAAAAGAGTCCAATTCTATAGCCTGCATAAACAGAATTGTGTACAAAACCAGGATTAACAAACTTTATATGAGGATATTGATCCTCAAATAAACTATTCCAAAAGGTGGAACATATTATATCACAATCCCATTTTTTTCTAAACTCTTCAACATAAGGAAACCATGCAATGTTATCTCCGAGAGATTTCGAATCGAAAGAAATCATTACAGTTTTACCCTTAGGATTATAAGTCTCATCAAATATCAATTCACCGGTTTCTAAATCCGTAACTTTACAAGTATATTTCTCAAAATACTTTTTATTTGTTTTACACCACATGTTAGATTTTAACTCAGATGAGTATTCTAAATCACCATTTTCTTTAAAAATATCAACTTTAAAATTTTTATCTAATTCCGAAAGTATTTCTAAATAGGCACCATCAACATAATGGTTTATTATTTTAATACCACTTTCTCTTTTATTAACCTTATTATCCAACCTTTTAATTATATTATCATACATAACTTTATTTATTTTTTTCTACTCTATGTACATTATCTATCAATGAGAATCCTTCCGACTGTTTAGTTAATACTATATTTTTAAATGATGGCATTGGTTCATTTGCTCTTTCAAATGCAAAATTTAACCACCAGTCTGGAGTATGCCATCCAATCGTATCATATCTTTCTAAGTACCAATCTCTATGTTTAGAGTGTATCATATAACAATGACCAAGTGTCATTATATTACCCAGATATATATTATCTGATACTTTTTCACCATACTCAACCTGTTTACTTGGTGCCTCAAATCTTACTATCTTATAGTCACTATTCTCTAATAATTCTATTGCCTCATCTACTCTATCTCTAAAATATTCTGGATCAACATTTAGAAGACAATCACACTCACATATTAAAGAGTAATCCTCATCAACAAATGATGCCATTATTGCAGACATATGACCCTGCCAAGCACCATAATGTCCCGATGTCAATCCCCACTCATCTGGATTAGGTTTTGTTACACCAACATACCAATCTTTCCTACCGTCTATTATTTTATTTAATGGTGGTAATTCATTAAAACGAGGATTTAAAATTCTTAAATACCTATATCCCAATGATGATAAAGAATTATATGAATCAATTTCTCTCTTTTCTCCAGGTTCACTTGAAATTTGTATAATCTTAATATCCGATCGATTATCTCTACGTCTACCCGATACCTCTATAAGTTTATTTTTATTTTTAATTTGGTCATCCACTATATAAATAACTTTACCATCATACATATTTTTATATGTATTTAACTTTTTTATAAAAGTTGGTAATTGATAACCCAGGGCTTCTTTTATTGCCAATGGGCTAAGTTCGTAATTTGATGCGAAATAGAATATATCGGCAGCCTTATAGAACCTATCGACGTCCTTTCTCTCACCATGTATAATACAATTATTCGGAATATCTTTCATCAAAGGTCCCCAATACTCTTCAAAATTAATAGCCTGATTGCCAACAAAATGGAATATAAAATTATCACCTAAGATTCTTGCCAATTCAAATAACTCACCTTGATTTTTACCTCTAGTGAAAAGACCAACATTAAGTACATGAGTTTTATTTAAATCCCATCCCATTTCAATTTTAGAAATACCTTTATCATATTGTTTTATCTCTATTGGATATTCCCAAATTTCACAAGAAACATCATCGCCAAGATGGTTTACAAAAACATCCCTACTCCATTCAGAAACGAGTATATATCTATCTGCTATATAGTTAAAGGTAGACGGATTTGTGGATGATGAGTGTGTAGTAACCACTATAAAATATTCTCTTTCATCTGAGTATATGATTTCCAACTTAGATTTATCTATAAATGTCTCTGGAACTTCATGAAAATGAATAATATTCGGATTTATTTTCTCAATTATATCAAATATATTCGACTTATCATGATTAAGTGTGTAGAATCTATCCAATAATAATTCCATTATCTTATTTCTTTGCACCACAAAGACTCCACCAGTTATATTATCCCATTCTACTAAATATATATCATACTTATTTTTGTAGATTTCTATCTGTTTTAAAACAAATTGTGGCATTCCACCGGTTGATAGATGAGGTACAATAAATAAAATTTTCTCCATATTAATTATATGAATAGACATATGTAATGTTTAGCAATTAAAAAGACACTACATCATTTTTATATATATATTCTTATGATACAAAAACAAAAATCATATGTATAAATATAAATATTATGGGAAAACTAATAAATCTTAACGAGAACGAAAGTCAAACTTTACTTGATGAAATATTCAAAAATGAAATTATTGTATTTGAGGATGTACAAGGGTCTAAAATATGGGTAAACTGGAATGGTAATGAATTTATCATTAAGCCAAAATCCATAAACAATCAAGAAATAAACCTTGTTGATTTAGCAATGCAGAATTATTATAATCCTGCAATAGATTATCTAAATTCCTTAGATATAAGAGTTAAATCACTTCTCAATAAAAAATGGTGGTTTTGTTTCGAATATTTTCCTGATAACCAACCTGCAAATATCGAATATGAAAGAATACCAACTAACAACTTGGTATTAAGCAGTATATATAAAAATGGTAAATATGATTTCATCATAGATGAGATAGATGAATATGCCAGATTATTTGGAGTGGATATGTTACCAATAATTTTTCAAGGTATCTTATCCGAAAGAATGATTGAGGCAGTTAAATATTTCTTAAACACAAGTGAGGAAGATTTGGAATATGTTTTTGGTGAGAAGAGTTTTGCATTTTTCTTTTATAAGATATTGAATCCATCTTCAGAAAATTCTTTTTTAATGTATGATGACTTCCAATCTAATATAGAGAAGTTAATAATAAGATCAAATCATAATGATGTATCATTTGAATTATTAAACCCATTATACAAAAGAGTAAGTGACTCAAATAGTACAGATTTTGTTGAGATATATACACTTATATTGATAAACTTTTTAAATTTCTGTCAAAGTATAGACTTAAAAGATATGAAAGTAAAAGGTCATAGAAAAGATGATATCTATATCTATTTAATATGTCGTCTTTTCAACTTATATGTTGGTGATTTAAAACAAGATTTATTAGATTTTGATTTCGTAGTTCCTCAATTTTTTGACAAAGAAAAGTTTAAGATAAATACAGAACTTATAGAAAATAAATTAACAAAGGAATATATTTCAGATAGTCCAAAATTGGAATATATCTTTAAGGTTATATTAGGATCATTCAATAAAAAGAGGAAAAAACCAATCGGTGTTTTTACTGAAAATACAGTTAAACTTTTTAATTTATTTGTTGATGATATTAGTAAATATATTGATAATCACTTAAATAAAATACATGAGTTAGAACTAAATAGATCAGGTTTATTGGATTTTGATGATTTCTTCTCTATTAAATATGATGTTGATGGTGAGGGTAATACATACCCTGATGTTTATGATGAATTTACCAAAGGTGGTACAAATGATAAGAAGAAAAAGGGTAAGGGTAAAGGTCCCGTAATTCCAGAAAATCAAGAAGAACCCAAATAATGAAATCTATAGATTTAAAGATGACCTCTGTTGAAGTAAAAACAGAGACAAGGCCTTTGCGTTCCAAATGGACTCGTGAAATGGCTGCGGATTTACAAAGCATACATATGGACGATGCTTCTGAAATTGAGGCAACTCTTATGAAAGAGTGGCGGAATATGACCAGAACTTCTGTTCGAAGATTGAAGGTTCGTAAAATCTACAAATTTTGAAAACATATCCAACTAAAATGGATATAAATCTTATGAATGTAAAATCAGTTTTACCACTATCTAAAATAAGTGGATATTCCAATATTAGAAAAAAGTTAGAAGATAAAAAAAATAGTCTTCAGTTCTTACCAGAATCACTGGAAGAGTTTTCAAAAACTAAAACTTTTGTCTATAAAAATAAAAAGTTAAAGGTTGCATATATAATTGATATAATACATAATCTAATATTAAAATACTATTTTAAAAAGGATAATAGATTCCATTTGATGTCGACGATTCTTAAAGAGAAGTATGGACACTTATATAACTATTATATGGACTATCTAATAGAAAATAATACCATTACAATGATTGTCAATTATAAGGCAGGCAGAAATTCAAAAGTTTATAAAATATCAGAAACTATATTAAAAGGTAAAATCAAAAGATATATAAATAGTGATAATATACTCTTAAAGAAATATAAGAATAAAGTATCACAAGTTGAAGAAGTTGGTATTAAGAATAATAGTCTAATTGATAATGATATAAAAGCGATGCTTGTCGATGATTTATTCTATACTAAAATAGAATTTGATAAGGCAATCTTCTACCTAGATAACTTACAACATAATGATACTGATATTTACAATAGAAATAGATATTCTGTTGAGTGTGTAAATGATAAACATATATTTTATCATTTCGATGGTTATGGTAGAATGCACACAAACTTTACTATATTAAAATCTTTTATTAGAAAGAATTGTCTTTTATTAGATGGTGAAGAAACACATGAAATAGATATTGCAAATAGTCAACCACTATTTCTAACTAAAATAATATCAGATAGTGATTCTAAATGGGTAAATAAAGATGAGTTTGAATTATTTAAAAATCTAACAATAAATGGTAATTACTACCAATATGTAATGAGTAATTTAAAAACCAATGATAAACCAATGGTCAAAGAAATGACGTATAAAGTTCTTTTTGGTAGAAATATACATAATAGTAAGGCGGATAAAATATTTAAAGAGTTATTTCCAACCATACATAATTTTATTAAATTATATAAGAAAGAGAAGGGTGATTATAAAGTACTTGCATATGAATTACAAAAAGCAGAATCTAATCTTATTTTTAATAAAATAATAAGAGAAGTTAAAAATACTTACCCAGAAATTAAAATAATTACAGTACACGATAGTATAATTATACCAAGAAAAATGAAAGATAAAGTAGAAATAATTTTCAAAACAAAATTATTTGAAGAATTTCAACTTTTTTAAGTTAATATATAACATATGTCGTAATTAAATATTTATATATAAACTATGCTAGGATTAGAAAAACCAAACACATCATACATTCTTATCTCTTCTGATAAACTAGATCAGATGACATCAGTTTTATATGCTAAAAATTATCAAATACTGACATTAAAGGGATATTTTGAGGGTAAGTTCGAAGATTCTATAATGGCGTTTAGTAAAGGTGATAACGAAGATTTAAGAAATGATACACTTTTCATATTAAATCAGTTTCATGAGAATAATGCAATTATAAAATATTTAGGAGAGTCTGATACAAAGAAGATTTTCAAAAATGGATCTGAAAATCCGATGGAAATACTAATGTATAATACCAATGAATCAAATAAATCATACTTGTACAATGGTATATCATTTTCATTTATAGAAAAAACTAGATACTGGAAACCTAGAAATCAAGATGATCTTAAAATAGGAATGATTGTGGAATATCAGAACAATAATAAATGGTACGAAAGAATCGTTAGGAATCCTAAAGAGGAATGGGATAAACTATATAAGTTACTTACTAAATATGATAAAGTAAGAATTGCCACAGAAAAACTTCAATATACATAAAAAGCACTCGATTGAGTGCTTTTCTTATTTTACATCAAACCATACATATTGTTTTTCCCAATTATTAGTTTCCTTTAGATAGAATGTATTACTAATTAAACTTCTAACACACATAATACCACACTGATCCATTCTTCCTCCACGAGCAACTATAATCTTATTTGGATTGATATTTTCTTCGAAAATTATAGAAATATTACTAAGAATCTTATTTGATACGACTCTATCTTCGTTAAACCAATACCAGTTGTTTTTACCAATAATCACTGATTTTGCTGGACCTATTCTTCCCTCACCCGCTATTAAGTTAGATGCGTGCATTATCTTCATGAGTATCCTTCTGAAGTTTATTTCGTCATTTTCTTGTAATGTTCTATTTGGATCATTCATCACAACATAATCAGTACTCAGATAATGTTTTTGTTTTGTATTACTTTCTAAAAATGTGATTACATCATTGTATAAACTCTCATCATCTACAAACGGATTTGATTTTAAATTTAAAGACATAATCTTTGGAGATATCGTAACCATCGATTCTTCTGAAGAAATCGTTTCTGATGTATAGTCTCCATTCTCTTCTACTTCATCTAAAATAGTGTCTATCACAAGGTTTCTTTTCTTTCTTTTTATCTCTCTTCTGATGTTATCATCTTCTTCTATCATATCCATATACATCAATTGTAGATTTGTACCCATACTCTTATTTTCTTCAGAGTAGTTACAGATTGATTTTAATTTAGAAGTTATCATATTTATATTTCAATCCTGATTTTGGTATTACGTTACTTATAACCTTCTGTAGTTCATCTTTTGACATAACACTAAGCTTTTGAAGAAGTTGTAGATTTCTTTGGTACCATTTCGTATCCGGTGCCACTCTATCATGGTAGATATGGTAACACTTAGCAGTATTTTCGTAATAGCTTAAAAAGTTTTTAACCTTAACTGATTGAAAGTCATCTTCTCCGCCCCAACCAATAAAGTCCTCGTGCCATCCACCAATTTTATGAATAGCATCTTTTCTAAAGATACATATACCTCCACATAAAGGTACTTTTTGTATATCAGTTTCACCTCTACCTGGTCTATCAATTTTCATCATTTTATCAAGACTCATACTAGATTCTTGTTGATTTAAATCAATAACAGAATTATATGGATTTACCATCTCATATTTTTCCATCATCTGAACAGATTTAATAAATTCTTGTGGATCCATTATCAAATCAGAATCTCCAAAAACTATAATATTAGAATTTGAATATTTCAAACCAACATTAAATCCCCAAGATTTATTAAAAGGCATATTTGATTTTAAGAAAATATGTCTACAAGAAAGTTTGGTATCTTTTATTTTAGAGTGTTTATCTTGCTCGACAACAATAACCTCCGCACCAGAAAATGAATTTATCCATTCTAATACTCTTTTTAGGTTATTTAATCTCTCTACACTATGTCTATAGCTTATTATATAAGTGAAGTTATATTTCATTTATTCTATTAATATTTTTTATTTTTATTAAAAAAATGTATCTTTGTTTATATTTATTTATATAATATTTATGAAATATGTGGGAAGAACAGAATTTGTTTCTTTTCCTGATCTAGGATTAGAAACAATTGAAGCTAAAGTAGATACTGGTGCCTATGGGAATGCACTTCATGTAGATGAAGTATTCATAAAAAATGATAAATTGGTATTTACTATTGGTGATGTTGATTATGTTTATAAAAATTACAAAACTGTTATAGTTCGTAATTCTTTTGGTAAAAAACAAAAAAGATTTTCTATAGTAACGAATATACATTTAGGTGATAATAATTATAAAATACATGTATCTCTTACAAATAGAGGTAAGATGAAATATCCTATGTTGATAGGTAGAAGATTTTTAAGAAAGTTTGATTATATGGTAAACGTAAATGAAAAAAATATAAATGATAAACCTAAAGCGTTGTAACTATTTTACTGGAGATATAAATCAAGTATCAAACGCAGTAAGTAAAATCGTCAAATTTTTAGAAGTTGATGGTATAAATCCAATATTATTCACACCACCATCACCAATGAGTGGCAATAATAGTGTTACTGGTTTGATACACCAATTAAATCCGAAAATAATTTGGTATGATTTTGAAGACTTTAAATCCAAGATTGAAGACACTTCAAACCTTTTTAGAGTGAATCTAATCATATTCGATTTCTGGACTCTTAATCGATCACTTATAACTAAATATAAAGAGATAATTGATA
>Ga0228614_1001214_pt1 | contig 11505 bp, 12 predicted proteins | sample 15DmetaG_FD_190531 | JGI IMG/M metagenome (GOLD analysis project Ga0228614, IMG submission 190531) | Seawater microbial communities from Monterey Bay, California, United States - 15D | ecosystem: Environmental > Aquatic > Marine > Coastal | place: USA: California | collected 2016-10-13
AGCTGAAATATATCTACTAATCGTCTTCATGATTATTGTTTATTTACTCATAAACAATAACAAATATTATCAATTTTACATCTAAAATTCTGGTTCATGTTTCTTAAATAGACATCCTTGTTGTTGAAGATTGTGTATGTTAGAAATAATACTTGGATCTTGTAGAGTAGAAACATCTAACCAAATCTTTATAATACAAAAATTTTTTTTTGGTGAAACTGTTATACCATTTATGTGTTTACTATGTGAAGTATTTTTACATAATGTCTCTCCAGTTATCATATAAAATAGTTTTTTCCATACTTCTGGAACATAGCGATTTGCTATTTTATACGAAAAACATCCACCGTTTCGATTACGTGGGTCTTCCCACATGGGCGTAATACCTTCCCGCATTACAAACAACATACAATTTTTCAATACATTCTCATGAATAGTTTCATTCAATGAGATGACTTTTTCGGCATTATCAATATTATTCATGATAATTGAATAGCTTGATACATCCCAATTTTTATCTTGTGGTAAATGATAATATAAATTCCATTTACCATTTAACATATGTTGGTGGGATTGAATACTCACTGTATCCATATTTTTACGCCCGTAATATACTACGAGAAAAATCTTTATATTTTTTTGAGTTATATTTATTCATTTTTTATTATTCTATATGAATCTTCTAACAACATAATAGACTGTGGATAAGTAAGAGTAATCATATTTATATTATTGTCCATCAAATTAATGGTATAATTCTCATCAAAAATGAATTCGTCAGGTTGATAATCCAAATATCTCTTGATAAACAGAGCGGACAATATTACATTATTCGTAAAGTATAAATCTTTATCCAAATTCATAGTTATCCGTGTTTCCATTTTTGGGTGAGTATACTCAATGGTTAAAAAAGAGGCTTTAGAACGTGTATTGGAATATGTTGGTTCGTCGGTAGTTTTATTAAATGAATTATTTGTTATCCCATCATCCAATTTCATAGTAACCATTGTTTCAATAACATTATTGTCAGATTTTGCGATTGACGTTGCCATTTTTCCAAAATAAGAAAGGCAATTATTATAATACTCCATTTTACTTACATCCGGTGTGGTATGTGGTTTAATGTGTTGGTAATTTTCTAAATATATTTGTTTATTACCAGTAAATAAATTTTCGTTGTTTTTTAATAATACTGATATACATACCCAGTTCTTATCAAATGGTTCAATGCGATGAGCGTTATATATTGCCTTTATTTGTTCGTACTTATATGATGATGTGTCTACTGTATTTTTTACAACATCAAAATTATTGTATAAGTAATTTCCGGCTTTAGTCATGCGTATTTTCATATCTACATATACAAGAAACATTTTGGTTAAAAACGTAGTATAGTCGATATTGACGATTTCATTGATCATCATATTTGTAGATTGGACCAAATATTCTACATTAGTAAACAATACAGCACTCAGTATAGCATATGCATTTGTAATAAAATCCATTTTTAAATGATATTAAGGACATATTTTTATATACTTCAATAATAAATAATAAAGATAACTATATATATATAATTTAACTATGCCAATACCTACACGAGGGCTGTTTATATTCCATAGGGACTTCCGCATTTCAGATAATATCACATTAAATAATGCTGGATTCATATGTGATAAATTATACACGTGTTTTATATTTACCCCAGAACAAGTAACCAGTTCTAATTCATATAAATCAAACAATTCAGTTCAATTTATGATTGAGAGTTTACAAGATTTGAATGATACAATTAAGACAAATGGAGGTGAATTAATGTGTTTTTATGGTAAACAACCGATTGTATTAAAACATCTCATCAGTGAACTTAGTCTTACGCATGTGTTTTTTAATGATGATTATAGCCCATATGCCGTACAACGTGATAATGAACTCAAAATGGTATGTAACAAATTCGATGTAAATTGTATTAGTCATCCGGATTATTATTTATACGAACCTGGAACAGTATTAGTTGAAAGTTCAAAAAACGCATATAAAAAATATACTCCATTTTACAATACGGTTTTAAATAATAAGGTATCAAAACCAGTAAATATTACTTCGTTTCCCTTCTCACTGACAAGTAAAAAGTTAAAGTATGTAATACCTCTAAAAGAAGCCATGAATAAATTTGTAAAACCGAATAACCATATCTTAGTTCATGGTGGTAGAACGCAAGCACAAGAAAAATTAAAAAATGCTTTACGAGCTCAAGGAGAATATGATTCATCAAGAGATTTCTTTACTTATAAAACAACCCATTTATCAGCATACATCAAATTTGGATGTTTATCTATTCGTGAAGTATATCATGCATTCAAAAAGAAATTTGGATTGAATCACGGTTTAATACGAGAACTTATATGGAGAGAATTTTTCGCTCACGTGTTGTATTGTTATCCCGAAGTAGTAGGTCAATCATATCAACCAAAATACCGTTCTTTAAACTGGAGTCAAAGTAAAATAAATATTGAGAAATGGAAAAATGGCATGACTGGATTCCCATTAGTTGATGCTTGTATGCGTGAAATGAATACAACGGGTTATATGCATAACAGAGGGCGAATGACAACCGCAAGCTTTTTAATTAAAACTTTATTAATTGATTGGCGTATTGGAGAACAATATTTCGCACAACAATTAACTGATTATGATATTGCCTCTAATAATGGTAATTGGCAAGGTATTAGCGGAACTGGTGTTGATATGAAACCCTATTTTCGTGATATGAATCCTTGGATACAAAGTTTCAAATTTGATGTTGATGCTGAATATATTAAAAAATGGGTGCCTGAATTGGAAACAGTGGATTCGCGCGATATTCATTCATGGGATCAAATGTATAAATCCGACAAATATAAAGATATTAATTATCCAAAACCTATAGTTGATTATTATTCACAAAAAGAAAAGATGTTGGAAATGTATAAATCAGCATAAAATAATAACTTCTCAATAAAATTATTATTTTACATTCTTGATATATTGAATAGATAGTAAAGACCTAATAATGTAGTTTGAACGACTAATCCAGACACACCATCCGTATACATACTTCTTGCTACTCCTAATTTATCATAGTAATGGGTAACTAAATGGGGAAATAAATTACTCCATTTCATTATGAACCCATATAACGCACTAATTATAAACGATAACACCATAAATTTACTAACATACCCAAAATCAAAAATACTTTTGGGAAAATCCATCATAGATAAAATAATAGGCTGAGTAGTTGCTCCTACAAATCCTGCGATTAATGCGGCAGCTAACATAGTATGTTGCTTGAAATACGGATTTAGATACTCAACGAAATCCATTTGGAAATACTTGGGTAGTTTTTCATAATTAAGAGACATAAAACGTAATACAACATCCCATAAAGCTGTGACAATAAAGGTTAAGATAATTAGTTTATAATCCATATAATATTACATGGGATAATTATTCAAAAAATGTTGAAAGTAACATTAATGAACCTGTTGCTGTTAAATTTTTCATAAAAGCGTAATATTGACCTCCTTTTGTTGGGAAATGATAAATAAGTGTGGCTAAAATTGTAAAAATAGCCAAACCTATACTTGAATAGTAAGCGTATTCGGTATAATTATTTGTATACAACGAGAACATTATGACGATTGGAGCTAATATTTCTAACAAAACCACACCAGATATGACTAAATTATAGAAAATAGTAGGCATATTTTTTAAGAAAAACATGTTATGAAACCCTTTTACTGTTGCCGAAAAGTTCATTGCTTTGTTGATACCGGACAAAAAATACATGAGTAGAATTAAAAACGCATAGAATAAAAGTTTCATTATATACATAAATTGAATATAAAAATTCATATGGGTTGGAATAGAATGCATTCATATTTCATAAATACATAACTTTATGAAATAGTTATCAAACTTTATTATACACAAACAAATAAGTAAATATAATATCAAGTGTAAATCCAGATATGCTGAATAAATATAAAAGATATTCTAATTTGGTTTTGTTCTTAATGTTGTAAAAATAGAATACCAGTAAACCGAAAAATGGTATAGCTAAAATATCACCAATGTTGCTTATATAGCTTATGGGAGCGTCCATTATAATTTATATTGATATTAAATATCCAATGACACAGTGTTCTTGTTAGAAGTGTTCTTCTTGCGTGATCGCTTTGGCATATTTGTATTTTGCATTCCATTTAATGATGAAATGGATATTACAGAGTCTTCGTCGTTAGACATACCTTGAGTGGTTGATTGAGGAGTTTCGTGAATATTTACATTACGTGTTTTTAATCCAGATAAAATATTGTCAATATCGCTTGGTCCCTTCATTTCTTGACGCTGAACTGGAGGTCTCATACTTCTTTGTGGTTCATTTATATTTTGTTGTGAATTCATATCTACACCTTGTTCTCTAAACATCGCACCACGGCTTGCGTTAATATCAGGACGATTGGAAGGAGCTTCATTTGAATAGTTCATTCCGGGCCTTGGTTGTGGTGGCATGTTTTGCGTTTCAACTGGAGCTGGTGGAGGAGGTCCACGTGGCTTGTTATTTGATTCTTGCATTAGATTGCTTGCCATTGCAAACCCAGGGGATTGTTGACTCATGCTACTTACAGTTGCGTTAGTAAACATCTTCATTAATTCAGGACTCTGTTTAATGACATCATTGAACGCTGGGGTGGCACTCGATAAAGCCTTATTTGAAAAGTTCAATACCGCACCACTAAATCCAATACGGAGAAGAAGAGATATTTCAGGGGCAAGTTTACCGCCCTTATATTTATCATGTAATTCGCTGAATATCTCTTCGTAACTGTCAATATCTTCGTTGATTTGTTCTCCCCATCCATCAAGGTTTAAGTCAAAAGGATTAAATGCGGTATTAGCATATTCTAACGAATTAATAAATGTCATAAACCACCATCCCTGAAGTTTTACACTATCTTTCTTACGTTTATCTTCCAATGCGGTTTCATATTCATCTTCAATTTCATCAAAGTCAGACTCTAATGTGAAATGTGAATTGTGCTTAATCAACCCTTTCTCGTACCATTCATCTAATTTTTTAAGCATAGCACGTTTTTTTCTACGTTGTTCGCGTTCACTTAGAGTAGTATGTACTTTTATATCGTCGTTTAGTGGCATTTCTGACATTTTTGAAAATCCATCCCAAGTTTTAGCTGTACCAATACTATCACGAGTAGCTTGACCTAAATTAGAATCGGATTGTTCCCCATATGATGGTGGAGAAGGCTCAGGATTACTACCAAATCCAAATAAGTTAGATGCCATTCCCGATAATGATTTAGAATCACTTTTAGTTTCTGGTTGTGGTGTATTACGACCTGAAATCTCATTTAATTCGTTTTCCAAATTGTCAAGTTCTCCTAAATTTAAATCATTATTGGATGACACTTTTTTTTCATTCATTAATAATTCAATACCAGAACCAAGAGTAGACCCCGTTCTTGAAGGTTCCATGCTTGGTAAATCGTCAATTTCATTGAGAGCACCTAAATCTATGACTTCCATACTATTATGATATTTATACAATTTTTATTTTTAAATCATCCGCATACATTATTATTTTTTTGTGTTTTAAAAACCAAATACCTTGTAAAAAAGAATCGGCCAAATCGTCCTTTTTCTTTGTGTTTAAAGAATCTTTCCATTTATGTAAATTATCATTTGCATCTATCATAAGAGAACAATAATATACTCCATCTGTTTTATGTTTTTTATAATTGGCATTGATTTGACCCGTATTCGGTGTATTTTCGACCAATTTTTTACAATGTTCTCTATCGTCTATTTTTATTTCGGAAAATTGTTTTAGTTTATGTGATGATGATACAAATTCTATGTCCATTTTGTCATTCAACATTATAAAATATTGTGCTAACATTCCTTGGACTGTCTTCATTCTGGTTGCTATAGGGGATATTTGGTTTTCAATTACCGCATATTGTATGTTTTTGATGTCATCAATTTCATTTAATTGGTCTTTCATTCGTTTACCAATGCTAATTAAGTCAGTTTCTGAAGCAGTTTTAACCTTCTTACCTGTAACCGGCTCAAAACAATTATTTTGATAATATTCCACTATTATATCCAATATTTCAGCTTTCTTTAGTTTATCAATGTTCTCAATGTTTAAAAATACAAGGTTTTTATTACCTTGTTGAATAAGGTCGTTTAATTTTAATTTTTTTAAGAATGGCGTCTTCATTTCCTTTGTAGGAATCATATATTGAGAACATTCTTTTGCATGTTTTTCACAATAATATTTATTATTCTTATGATATTTCGCCTTTTTACTACAATCTGTTGGAGGTGTCTTTTTATTTTTTGGTTTGTTCTTACAATCGCAATTATATGTAACGTTATCATTATCTGTAAAATTCAAAACACCCCATTTGTCTATCAATACTTCATTTCCAGTGTGTTCTAAAATACAATAAGCCATATTCTTTATTCCTACGTCAAAACTTATTAATTTCATAGTCCTCTTACAATAATATACATCGTGAGATTTATATTATTTGAATCCATAAACATATTCTAAAAATTGATTTTTGTATTACTATGTATATCACAATATATTAATTGCGTAAAAAATGATAGCATTCTTCGTAACATTCTTTGGTATAATAATATTCTTAATGGTACGGGCTGTATTCACTCCATCAGAACGTGTAAGACCATGTAGAAATTAGTTTTGTTTAGTTGGTGGTTGAACTACAACAGGAGACATCTTTCGTGCAGCTAATTGTTCTCTTGTTAAATATAACTCTTTTAAATCACTGGATGCGTATCCAAATGGTTTTGTCTGGTCTGTACCAGATGAATATAAATAAGGTTGGTTATGGAATCCCTTAACTTCGTTTGTTTGAATGCTTGGAATATCAATCGGACGTTTGTAATATCCAGTATCATTGGATGATTCGCGGAAATTGTACTCCATGATTTTTTTTGCATTCTCGGTTAAATACTTGCGATATTCCCAGTTTGATTTAATACCCGAATTTTCTACTAAATCAGCATTTATCGATGACTCTGGTTGCCATGTGGCAGTAACTGAACGTCCATCACTCATTAAGGGGGGAAATTCTGGATATTTGTTATTGGTATGGTACCCTCTGGATGATTCAGGTACGGTTTCTTTAATAATAGGGTACGCACAATCTACGCTTTGGTACATACTTGATGAACGTGAAAACATTATAATATACTAAACAGTTAGAAATTATAATACGATTTTATTCTTACATTTATGCTGATGTTTCAAGTAGTTTCAATAATTCGTGTTTCTTCATCTTACCAGCATCATTAGTGTAACCCTTTTCAACAACGACCGCTTTTAATGCTGTTATATTCATTTTTTTATAAACATCCATATGTACATCTTGAATTTCATTCTTATTCTCTAAAGTTTCATCTAATTTATCTACAATCAAATTATCTGTAATGTTAGGATCTAATCCATTTTGAATATCAGGGTCTTGTTCGTCAGTTTCTACACTTAACTCTTCTTCATTACTAATATTTTCGTCGATATCACCCATACCAACGTTAATTACCTTTATTGATTGAGTATCATTCAACTCTTCAGGTAAAATAATATTATTACTTTCATCATCGCTTTCGCCCTCACTTTCATCATCGCTTTCACCCTCGCTTTCACCCTCGCTTTCACCCTCGCTTTCACCCTCGCTTTCATCATCACTTTCATCCTCACTTTCAGATACTAATAATTTTGGTAACTCAGGTGCTTCGTAATATTGTTGTTCCGGTTCTTGTAGTGCTGGAGTGTATATTATATTTTCTGGAAGACCACCATGTTGTACTAAAGTATTACGGTTGTTCATTTCTGTCACTATGTTATTGATAATTTCAAACATAGTATCACATTTGGTTTCTAAAGCAGTAAATTTTTGTCTAAATAGATAGACTAAATACAATATTAACACAAAGGTTATAGCCAAACTCACAAAGAAAAACGTTTCGAGCATATTAAACAATCCCATTTACATTAAAAAAACATTATATAAGAAGAAAGCAAACGAACCTACTAAATAAAATATTTTTGTATATTATATTATAAAGAATGGATTCACTATCTGGTTCCACTAAATTTATTTCGTCTGAAAATAATAATAAAAATTATATGATATTTATTTTAGCTATCCTATTAATATTATCTCTTTTAGGGATAAACCTATTTATCATAGTAGGTAATACCGTTCAAGTAGTCATTAACATCTTCAAACCCCTTATTTACCAAATATTAGCTATTTTTGGATATACTGCGGGTACTTTGATAAATACAACTGCTGATGTTACATCCGATGTGGCACGTGCTGGAGTTGATATCGCCGAAGGTACCGTTCAATCTGTAGGAAATCTACTAAAAGACGCAAGTAAGGGAGCGGTAAATCGGAAAACAAAAAAAGACCTTGATATGGTTATAGCAGAACCAGAATCTGATGAAGCAGAAAGCCCAATACAAACGAATCGAGCATCTGTAAAATCAAGCTGGTGTTTAGTTGGCGAACATAATGGAAAACGTGGCTGTGTTGAAATAAATGATGCTTCAAAATGTATGTCAGGACAAGTATTCCCTAATGCCAAAATGTGCTTGAACCCCACATTAACACCTAATATGCAACCAAAACAAAGAGCTCAACCACATCCATTAAAAAGTATTAAGAGCAACCCTGACCGTAGCACTTGGTAATTTATCTAATGTCTAATACATAGTTTTTGTTAGACATTAGAATGGTATTTACATATCTAATAATGTAAATGGAACATATGTTTGTGAACTGGGTTCAGTTGTTATCGTACATCCAGATGAGTCACTTGTATTAGTTTCAGATATATTCATGAGTATACCATAACTTATATCATATTGTATGTTAAAATTACTGGTTATATCATTATTTCCTATAACAAGTTTTAACTTCGGGGTTATATTAAAATCATATGTATATCCAGGTTCAGTGAATAATTTGATATTGGTTATATTTAATACACCAGCATATAATGTCGCATTAAAATCATCTACATTATTCGAAATATCAAATGTCATTGAATTAATATTGCTATCATATATATAATCAATAATACTATCAATATTTTGTACGTATTCATTGTTATATTTTACTACAAAATCAAAAGGTGTATCAGAATCTAATGATATAGTTAGATTGTTATAGGATATATCTCCAGCAAGTAACTTCTTACCGGTTATATTAAACCCTATAGGTATACTCATTCGATAAGTATACACAGGAAAGTCTATTTTTTCGGTTATATTCAATGATGTTAATCCATTCTCTTCGTCATCATTAAAATATATGTTTTCATCAGGTATAATAAACTTCCATTTATCTTTTATTTCTGTTTCGGATATACCATTTGGTAGTGTTCCAGTTTTATAATTATATAATGGAACATTATTATCCAGATATAAATCAATAGATGGTCCAGGAACACCAGAAGCACCGCTACGGGTACGTATTATACCAGCATCAGGACAATCTAATACACGACTACTCGCACGGGTAGAACCCATCATCGCATTTTTATATAACTCCTTTTTTGTGAAATTGCCTTGTTTTGTAGATTGTTTGTTACCTGCATACTTCAATATTTCTGCTTTTCTTCTCATATTTAAATCAAATGATGTATATTGACCGCTTAAATAAGGGTTTTTACCTTCACCTAAAATAGTCCTTCTTATTGGTGGATTTGCGAATTTAAACTGTTGTTGTCTTTGTGTAACAACACTACATATAATATCATCGGTTTCTGCCATAGTATAATATCACTTATATTATACTACGAGATTGTTAGTTGAAAATTCTAATATTTGGATGAATACCAGTAATTAGATAAATATTTAAATCCTTTTTGTGCTCCCATGTCATTTACTACTGATAAATTTGGACCACTTGATACAATATGGTTAATTTCAAAAATGTTCAATGCACGATTATAATATCTTAATGCTGATAATTTTCCCATGAATCCACCATTTTGTGCTATATAAATATCGCCGTAATTTTGTTTTGGAGTATCAAGCATTTCAAGACGACTTGCGATGATTCCATTCACATATACATCTACTTTTGTATTCATCGCACGGATAGCAACATGAACCCATTTTTTTAATGGTACATTATCTATGTCAATAATATTAGGATTTCCACTAGTACTATCAGGTGCTTTTACAGAATCCATAATAATATGAAGTTTATTTGTCATTGGTGAAATATACATACCAGGGGCATTATTTACACTCGCAATACTTGTATCTGGGTCAAATCCACCATCTCCTTTACTGAATATATGTTGATATTTAGTTTCACTTTTATTTAAATCATTGATATATATCCAAGAAGACCATGTAAATTCTAAGCCCTCTGACTCATTGTTAGATTTATATATTGGCTTACTTTCAGTGTTCTTAGGATCTTGAGGAATTATCATATCATTTGTACCATCAATCATACCATTAATAATATAAGGTGAATGACTTGGTCTTGTAAAATAACTTATCATACTTATACCCAAATTTATTAAAAATAAGAATACAATCAATACTAAAATAATAAATGCGAATTTTGCTATAATAGTATTTGAATATAAGAACCCAGTAGTTGCACCAACTCCTACTGCTGCTTCTGTTGAGAATTCATCGAACTTACTTGTTAAATTTTCCTTAGCCTGGTCGTATCCTTCCCCTACTGCCTGAATACCACTTTGAATACTTTGATTAAATGTATTGAATGGACTTGTATTTTGATTCGTATTTTGTTGAAAATTCATCGCGGTTTATATATTATATAATAGATATATAAAACATTTTTTTACATCAAAGAGAACTTTCTAATTTCTTCATTGTTCTGTAAAATAGACAAATCAATACCTATATCGTTTAATGCTGATGCCATTTTACTTGAACCATTACCTTTCATATATATATCCCATGCGGTTTCTGGATCAATGGGAGTCGTCCATCTTTTAAACTTAGTAGCATAAGCATCAAAATTACCACCTGTATTTCCTAAATATACAGGAATTTCTTTACCAGGAGGTATAGCTGGAATAGCACTATTATTGTCAGCAGTTTTCTTAAAAAAACGCTGAGAACGAACTAATTTACCATCAATATACGCATCAGCGAATTGATTATCCATACTAATTGTTACATTTACCCATTTCTGAAGTGGGAAATTGTTAGTAATAATCATTGTTTCCGTGCTTGAAGTAGTATCATTCATTGTAACATCCAGTTTTAATACAGGAGAAGTTTTATCTAAATATAATTTTAAATTATCGGCACGAGAAAAAATGACTTTGTCTGTGTTATTATCCCACGTATTTACATATATCCATACTGAGTGTGCGTAACGAGTATTTTTGGGACCACTGATATTTGAA
>Ga0228614_1001218_pt1 | contig 11455 bp, 11 predicted proteins | sample 15DmetaG_FD_190531 | JGI IMG/M metagenome (GOLD analysis project Ga0228614, IMG submission 190531) | Seawater microbial communities from Monterey Bay, California, United States - 15D | ecosystem: Environmental > Aquatic > Marine > Coastal | place: USA: California | collected 2016-10-13
TTCTGAAGATTACCATCTTCTGTAGATAAAACTCTTCTTATAGCCATTTGTCTTCCAATAATTTCTGTTATTTATAAGTTAAATTAAGATGTTTGAGATTGATATGTAAGACTCTTTACTTAATGACACTCCATCAGATGCAAATGAGTATTGGGGATCATTAAGATCAACAATTCTAATATTATTAAGTTCACTCAGTTCACTAACTATAGCTTGCCTTATTGCTACTTGTCTTGTAGTAGTTGTCCTATCTGTTATTCTAAACAGTAAGAAGGTTATAACGTGACTTAGTTTATAGGAAGTATTAACAATCTTTTTAACTCTAGCACCGATCTGTTCTGGAGTATCGTTTGAGTTTAGAGCATCATTGATACCAGCTGATATAACTACAACTTCACCAGATTTAATTTTCTTAATGTTGTTAATAATAGTCTCATCTCTTGACGTTCTACTACCTAAAGCATATGACTGCCATGGATTACCACCAAATATTTTAAGCTGTCTTGAATGAACATCACCAATAGTGAAATATCCAGCAACCTCATCTGGGGTATTAGCAGGAAAGTCTACTGTGGTGCTAGGTATCTCAGTTATTTCTACTAACTGACCTACAGCTTGTACATTATTATTAAATCTAGTCTCACTTGCACCTTTAAACCTCACATTATAGTTAGAAGGTATAACAGGCATTTCAATAATAATCTGAACGTTTAATTCACCTTCATTGTAAGTATCATAGTCTAAAATTAGCCTATCATATATCTTATGATACACTTGTAGATATCTTGCAAGCTCAAATGTCTTTTCATTATCAGTCTTATCATTTCGTCTTAACTCATATACAACTGATCTACCAGTAGTGGCTAAGAAATTAGTATTAGTATCTGCTTCAGTCATCTGCTCTTCAGGGTCTGCTTTATATAAACCTTCTATTACAACAAGCTTATGATTAGAAAAACGCTTTGTATTTTCTCCAATGGCTTTTAATATTTGAGCTTGAGGTAAAAGGTTACGAGCTATCTGTATTCTATCAGACACCTCAGGTATGTGATCTAGGGTAGTACCCTTTAAAAAGTTACCTACTGTGATACCATCATTAAGAGGAGTACCAGAATGTACTCTTGTTAATCCTTCTGGGAGAAATCTAAGATCAGGTAAATAATTATTAGCCATTATACAATAATCCTCTTAGATGTTAAGGTAGGAGATGGATTACCTAATACAGTCTGTCCTTGTACAATAATAGAGCTGGTGTCTTCTACTGTTTCTACATTAGGAGGTGAACTGTTTGCAAACTCTGGTGAAAGTTTTTCTTGAGAAACCATAAGAGCAGTAAACTCAGTATTATCTCTGTGAGCTGGATCTCTCATCTTCCGTCTAATTTCTGCGATTGTTAACTCTCTGTTAGTCACTCCAGCCGTCTTTTTAGATAAGTCAATATTGTTCTTTTGTATATCATTTGGATCTACTTTAACAACTTTAACACCTTTTGCACTCTTTGTTCTATAATCAGTTAAAAGAGTAGCTGTAGGCAGAGCTGTTGCTGTATCATCTATCTCTGTATCGTCTACAGTATAGTTTGGATTAGTACCAACACTAGGTGTATATGTAGATGGAGCAGCAGTACCATCTGGATAAGATTGATGCAGTGATGTGCCAGCTGTGGTTGCAGTGAGTGCATTACCATCTAGATCACCTTCAAACACAGGCGCTTTAAATCTAGCACTAAAGTCTCCAGACACTCCATAGATATTTTTTACATAAGCAATAATATTCTCACCACCTATTGTACCTGTATCACCAAATACAGATAAGTTATCAGCAGCTATGTTGGCTTCAGGTGAAGTGAGTACAACTTCTAATTCTGATGTCATAGTTAGTACTTTAGATACCGCTTCTGTATGAGGACCATCTACAATATATCGACTATCTCCTTTAACAATTGTTGATAATCCTTCTAGGTATTGATGAGCTCCACCTTTATTAACCAGATTAGTCTGATTACCGTCTACTGTCTTAATATCATCTCCAGATATTGTTCTAACATATGGACCTTTTTTAACTACTTCTGTTTTCTTAGCAGAGTTAACATTATACTCTCCACCTACATTAACATTAAAGTCACCAGTTACATCTAGAGTGAGGTTACCTTCAAACTTCATTGTACCGTTTTTTACTTCAAGGAAGTAATCTTCTTGAGCTTTATCAATACGTCTTTTACCCGATATAATAATAGAACCGTCTGGGCCTATATTAATACCATCTCCATTCATATGACGAATCATAATTCTTTCTGAACCAGGAGTATCATTATATTCAATTGTATGTCCTGCTGGAGTGGTATGAGTATAACATGACGCTGTACCAGAACTATTACCTTGTATAGTATCATCTGGAATATCTGCACCATAAGTATTGATTAACTGGCCACCCTTTGTTGTTACTGGCTTACCTTCTTCGTTAGCAAACGGATATGCTCCAGCAGCATCTGAGAAAGGATGAGATACAAAACCTTGAGATTGAGCAGCACCTGATCCTTGAACAGTAGTTCTATTAACTAATGACTCTACATTGTTTGTCTTACCCATTATATACCTCCTTGAGATGCATTAATTAATTGAGCAGTAGAAAAAGATCTACCAGTCCCACCATGATTTACTTTTTTAAAGGATTCCGTGTATTTAGATACTGAGACTCCTACAGGTATATTAGACTCTCCTATGTCCTCATTAGCATCAAATACTTGACCTCCTGGCCATACATGATAAAATGCTTCTATAATCTGACGTATAGTAGCTCCTTGCTGTACTTTAGCTTCAGCATTTACATAGTGCGGCACTACTACTCCTATTGAAAATTTATTATGTGTAGTTGAGTATGTACCTTCTTTAGCTATAGATCTGCCTCGCTGTAGATTACCCCCTGGCTGTACTACATAATGAAAAGGTATACCATCATTACCATCTGCGTTATAGGATTCGTGAATATCTTTTGCAGTAAGTATCTGATCAGCAGTCATTTCATGTCCATAAAATACAATCTCAGTTATCTCTCTAGGACATTTAATAAATTCGATTAATAGCTGCTCTTGAGTTGCAATAATATCAAAGTACTCATTAGTAGTAGCTGCACCACGCCATGTGTTATTTTTATTTGCTACATCATACACACCTGTAGATGATGTTTTACTATTATCTTTTAGCTGTGCGTCTAGAGATGTAGGTACAGTAGGTATGAAAGCCTCAACAGTTTCAATATCTTTACCAGTTAAAGCTGCTATTTGTGTTATAGCTTCTGTAGTTTTTTTCCCTTGTAGTAACACAAGGATAGCTGGTGCTTCAGATCTAGGTACTCCAAAGTTTTCTAACATACTAATAGGTGCATCATCTGTTTGTAATAGAATGTCTTGAAGTACATTACCTGTTTGTGTATTAGTCAGATTACTAAAAGCATTTGCAAAAGAAGTTAGCGCTGTAGAAAATTCTGTAGATAATTTACTGAAATCTTTTATTGTAATATCTGCAATCTGAGATTGATATTTCTTTGGTGTTGTGTTAGCAAGGATAGCTTGAGTCTGTTGATCAGTAGGATTAGCTATAGCACCAAGAGATACTTTTATTCCTTCTGGCGTAGGGCATGTAATAACCACATCTAGAAAACCGTTATCAGCAGTAGCTCCAGTTATAGCTTCCAGTTGAGTTTTACTTGCACTGACATCTTTAACTATCTGATCAGTAATACCAGGTATGTTCTCTGTGAGAATAGCAATACAAGAAGCCGCTTTTGCGGAAGTGTTTAATGCCAATACTCCACTTAAAGATTCATTTAACTCTGTGCCAAGACTAGTTGAGTTTAATGCTTGTACAGCTGAAGCTATACTTGATGTTTCTTTGCTAAGAACATCAAACCCAGATGTAGACACTAAACTTTTTAATTTAGAATTTAACGCTGTAAATGATGCCATTAACCTTCTCCATATGTAGTGTTAATAAACTTAGCTGATTTAAGACGTTTTTCAAATTCAGCTTTATAAGCTTGTAGAGCAAGACTTTGTCTAGAACTACGATTAGCCACATTTCGTATACCTCCAGCTCTTGCATACTTTAAATAATATTTTAAAAAGTCTGATTCAGAATGATAATCTAAAACAGTTTGAGGAGTTTCATATAAAGCAAGCACAGTCTCTGTATAGTTTAAAATAGTACTATCATGTACTAATCTATCATATGTTCTTCCCCGCTGTGCTTTTGGATCTTCTAACTCATCTACAACAAAGGATAACTGCACTTCGAAATTCTTATAGCTAGCTCCTGGTATATTATTAGCATAGTTTATAAGGTTAGTTCTTCTAGGCCCTGTCCATTGAGCTATCCCATATCCTCCTAAACTGCCTGATACTAAAGGATCTACTTCATAAGTATCAGGATCTAAATCTGCACCAGCTTCATGCATAAAATTACCGACAAAGGCAGCTGCGCAATTTCCAGGATTACTAATATTACCCTTTGATTGAAAATATTGTTTAAAAAAGTTAAATGCTTGCTCTTGTCTTGAAGACCCTACTAGCGATACTTTTAATTCACCAGAGCCAGTAACTACATTACCTTGTTCATCTGTATTATTAGTAGGTTTAGATACCTTTGGTTGAACATAAGGGTCTGGTTGTTCATCAACAATAACTCTTAAACCAGAATCGTGAGGTATAGATCCTAACACAAGAGGACTTTGAGAGTGTTTACCGTCTAAGAATATACCATAGACTTGAGCTCCCACTTGTATCCCATCAGGCATAGTAGATCCTGATACACCACCTTGAGTAACAGGTACAACAACAGACGCCCAGGGTAGATCACTTATCTTAACCTTAGCTGTATCTTCGTTATGAATACCAAATATGCGCACTCTAACTCTGCCTAGGTTTCTTACATCACCTATCTGTGAAACTACTCCAATAAACCATCTGGAGTCATCACCATAAAACTCTGTATTTATTGCTCTCATGCTTCACCTGTCTTATCAGTTAATTTAACTATATCCATCTTTAGGTCATACATTCCTTCAGTAAATTTATGTCTAGTTCTATAAACTAAAAACTTACCTGATTTATTCTTATCAACATCTCCAGCTACTATAGACCCGTCTGCTTGAGAAGCAAGTGCATAGTTAAGCGAAATATTTGAACCTACTCCGATATCTTTTGAAAGATAAGGTTGACCAGGCACTGATATTTCAAATACATTATTCAAGAGAATAGCTCTTAATGCAGCTGACTTAATCTTTAATTTATATAGAGCTTCTTGTTGATGTTCATCTGCATATCCAGCTATAGGAGTTATACCATCAGTGTCATAAAACTTTCTGGAAGCTACTACTTCACTAAACACTTTAGAATTAAAATCTCCAATATTTTTTAAAGTGTTATTTCCCTTTGAAAACATTAACTGGGAATCATACCCGATAGGTGAGTTTAGATCAGCGTCTACCTCAATACTTTCTATAAATTTACTTAATGTGGTATTAGAGTTATGATGTTTCTTTTCAGTTTGACTAGATGAAGTTAAATCCATAGTTTTAAATTCAGAACCAATAGCTCCTCCTTGAGCAAGTCTTAGAGTGCTTTCTATCTGAGATGCTTCATACGATTTAACATGAAAATAATCAGTACGCAAACTACTAGGATATCCTTTACGACCTACTGTATCCGGTACTGAATTATGTGATGTCTGAGAATAAGAATAAGGAATATCTTTATTCCAGCTATCTTTCTTCATCATATTATCTAAGTCTTCTAGTCTTAATAAATCATCTCTTAATGATGCATATAGAAAATATGGTGCACCTAAAGAAGAAGACATTCTATCTCTAAGCCAGTCAGTTGCTTGTAAAGGATTCCAGTACGGGATATTAACTTTCATCTTTTGCTGTAAAGCTATTCTAGCATTAGGTCTAAGAACTTTACCTAGATGTGAGTTTAATATGCTAATAACTATTTGTTCAGGATTACCAGTATATGATTCACTTATTTTCATAACAGAGCTTAGGTATGCATGCTCTTCCATAAGAGTGAGAGTGTGTAACTCTGTTCTTTCATTAACAGATGTATTAGTTGCTATACCTGTTATCATAAAAGTTTTTATAATAGGTGCAGCATTTTCTTTAGCAAGTATAGTAAAAGTTAATCGCTCACTTCCTTTAATACCCATAGAGTCTCTAAACCGTACATCATCTACCAGAGCACATGTACCTGTAAGATAAGGTAACTCTACGCTTTCAAATATGTTGAGCTCAGCTATTGACTTTGCTAAATCTACTGGTTTGTTTTCTAATCCAGGAAATCTATCTGCAGTAAAGACAGCGCTCTCAATTATATATTGACTCTGAGATGTATCAGCCATGATTATGCTTTCAATAGTTTGAAGTATTCACTTACAACACTTACTATCTTACTTGGTTTTATTACTATTATTTCTTTTAATTTATTATTAAAGTTTATATTATCTTCCATAATAGTTGTAGGTACTAGACCGGACGTTGTTTGGTTATACGGATTAATATCTACAATATCTCCGGAAGAGTTTTTATAATACAGCGTAGAATTGTATTGTACAGATTCACTAATAAGAGTAGCTGTATTTGCTGCTTGCTCTTCTGCTGTTGTACCTGCTGCTATCTGCTCTGTCTGTCCAAAGTTATTATTTAATCCAGCTTCATTCTTATCAGAAGCAATAACAATTTGACCTAAATCTAAGTTACGCTCAACTACTCTGCCTGTAGTACCAGAAGTCTTTCCTATAACAAAGTCACCAGGAAGAAAGTTAGAAGCAATATTACTTTGAGTTGTAACAGTCCTATGAGGATATCTTTTCTTAACAAGAGCTCTCATTTCCCTTTCTGCTAAAGGCCAACCTGATTCTCTTAATCCATCATTCATAAAAAAGAATGTCCAATGATAATCAGGTGTATCATAAAGCTTTTGAGATAGCACATCAGGTCTGTCACCATCTAGTATAGTATACTTTTCATAAAAAGCAACTTCATCTTTTAATTGGTCAACAATATCCATATATGCAGATATATTAGGAAAGATAGTATTAGCTTCATTATTACCGAAGTTGTAATTTACGAATGGAAATCTTTGAAAATACATATTAGTATCCGTCCTTTACTAGCTGTTTATGTAGCGTACCAGATTCAATAAAGGACATTGTAATATCTACCTCAGAGAAGTCCCCACCTTCTAAAAAGCCCATACCTGAAGCGTTATACGTAGCAGCAAAGCTTCTAATATAAGATGGAAGAATCTTTGTTGCAAGATCTTTATTCTTAGCATACTTTAAACTTATCTCAAATACATGAGGAAATTTAAATCCTGCAGGTATACCACCCATATCAATAACTTCCGGATAGAGGTTGGTTCTAAAGAATTTAATTATACCTTTAATTTGCTCTGTCTCTTCTTTGGATGTAGGTATCATTTTAAACGTGAATGTAAACTCTCTTAGAGGTACACTCTTAAATAATGCCCTTGTGTTTGGATTAACTGACACTCTTGTAGCTGAGGATACAGCTCCTTTAAACCCTTCTCCAAATGGAAGAAACCCAGCTGCTCTATTTACAGCTAGTCTGGCTATATCAGTACTATTAGCAGCTTTTCCCATCATAGCATCAATAACAGAAGATGCAGAGTTACCAATACCGTCCATTAAAGCTGGTATTAAGTTAGCTCCTTCAGCCATAGCAGCTGCTCCGCCTGCGCCCATAATACCTAAATCAACATTTGAATATGAAGCTCCGTCATTAATTTGTACAGCTTGAGGTAAATATAAAGATACTTTACCTTTAGAACCTCCTTTAAATCTTTGACCGGTAGCAGCTATCATAGGTTGAGAATCAGGTGCACCTTTGTTAGCAGCTTCTACAGCTGCAGCTGTTGCTTTATCTATTTCAGCTTGCTGCTCTGCATTAGCTATAACATCATCCGGTCCTGTAGGTTCTACTATTTTGTTCTTTGCAGCGCCTACAATATCAAACAAAAAATCTACATCAAACGATTGAACTTCTCTAGCATTAAATGTTATACGGGCTTCATACTTTTGCTCCTCATTGTTAAGAGGGAACTTATATTTAGAGTATTGTGCAGCAGTGTCAGCTCTACGTTGTGCATCATTCATGGTTAAATATCCAATAAATAGGGTTATCTTATGAAAGTATTTATATGGCTTATTCCGGAAAATATCTAGTTAAACACAGAAGCAAGTACAAAGGCGATGCAGATAAGGTGACTTACCGTTCAATGTGGGAGAGACATTGCTTTGTTTGGTGTGATAACAATCCAAATATACGTAATTGGTCATCAGAAGAAGTAGTTATTCCATACTTCTGGGATGTAGATAAACGTATGCATAGGTACTTTATGGACCTTAAGATAACATATAAGTCAGGTAGAACAATACTTGTAGAAGTAAAACCTGATAAAGAGACAAGACCTCCTAAGAGACCAGACAAATCTAAACGTTATATTAACGAAGCTATGACCTATGTTAAGAATATGAACAAGTGGGAGACAGCTGAAGGTTATGCAAAGGATAGAGGCTGGGAGTTTCAGATATGGACAGAGAAGACTCTAACAGAGATGGGTATTATGCCTAAACAATCAACTAAAGGTGCTTTAAAACCTCTTAAACCTTTAAAGCCCTTTCGTAAGAAAAAGCCTAGAAAAAAGACATAAATACCGGTATGAGCAACTTATTTCAAACATTAGAGATGGAAGCATTCCGAAAAGGAATAACTCCTCGAACAGCAGAATCAAGAGACTGGTTTCGTAAGAAAGCACAAACGATGCGGCGTGTCAATCGTAATCAGATTATGAAAGAAGAGCCTATAGAGCTAGTTGGTAAGTTTCAGCCTGGTGCTATGGCAATGTTCTTTTATAATCCAAAAACAAAAGACAAGCTTCCATACTATGACTCTTTTCCTTTAACTATTATTGTTGATAAAGCTCCTGGTGGCTTCTATGGTTTGAACTTGCATTACTTACCTCCAGTACTAAGAGCTAAGTTCTTAGATGTGCTATTAGATAATACTAGTAATAAAGCGTATGATGAAAAGACTAGATTTGCGGTTAACTATAACTATCTAAAGAAGTCTGCTCGTACAAAATACTTTGCTCCGTGCTTTAAACATTATCTTACTGATCATGTAAAGAGTAGATTTGCTATCGTACCAGCACCTGAATGGGAGATTGCTACTTTTCTTCCTCTTGCTGATTGGCAGAAGGCTAGTGGTAATAAAGTATATGTAGATTCAAGAAGGATGTTAAGATGAATATTGATCAATTAAAGGGTGTAGCATCTAAAGGTAGAGGTTTTGCATCTGCTAATCAATTCTTGGTAGAGTTACCATCGCTTAACGGACAATATGATACAAGAGATCTTAATATACTCTGTACTAATGTCAACCTTCCTGGTAGACAGATAATGACTCAGGAAAGGTTGATTGGTATTAAGGCCCGTAAGATGCCAAACGGATTTGCTTCTGATGATATTAGTCTTACGTTTCATGTTATGAACAATTATAACATAAAAAAGTATTTTGAGACTTGGCAGAATAAGGTTATCAATCAAGACACTTTTGAGATAGGATATGCGAACGACTTTACTGAGCAAGTAAAGATAAAACAACTTAAAAAAGGAATGGCTTTTGACTTTCCTATAGATAAAATCTTCGGATTGAATCTAGATATAGATATAAGAACGAGGGAATCTATTGTGTATGAATGTACATTGTTAGATGCCTTCCCAACAACAATGAATGGAATTGAATTTACTGATGAGCAAGACGGTTTAGTTAAGCTCAGTGTCCAGTTATCATATACGAACTGGACTTCGAAATAATAAGGATGATAAATTATGGCATTGCCAAAGATTAACGCACACCCCAAGTATGAGATGGTTATACCATCTTCTAAAGAAAAAGTTAGATTTAGACCTTTCTTAGTTAAAGAAGAAAAAGTACTAATGATTGCAATGGAATCAAATGATACTAATCAAATGTTACATTCAATTGTAGATACATTAGATGCTTGTATAGAAGATGGTGTTAAAAAAAATAAGCTGACTACCTTTGATGTAGAGTACATGTTTACTAAACTAAGAGCTAAGTCAGTAGGAGAAACATCTAAATTAGGTGTAAACTGTGAACACTGTGATGAGCAGAATGAAGTAGTAATTAACGTAGAAGAGATTGGGATTACTATTCCTGAAACAGACTTTATGCTTGATTTAGGAGATAATATTATAGTAGAAATGCAATGGCCCACCTACTCTACCGTTGTAGAAATGGACTTAGGTGGATCTGAAACAGATCAAGCATTTGCTATCATGAGAGCTTCATTAGCAGCTGTACATACTGGAGAAGAAAGAATAGACTTAAAGGGTGAGACAGAAGCAGAGATTCAAGATTTTTTAGAATCAATGAACAGATCGCAATTTGAGAAGTTACAGAATTTTATTTCAGGAATGCCAGCCTTATCCCATGATGTGGTATTTAACTGTAGTAAATGTGAAAAAGAGAATAAACAAGTATTACAAGGAATGCAAAGTTTTTTTTAGTGTGTCTATCTCACAATGATTTATTCACTCATTTCCAAACTAACTTTTCTTTAATGCAACATCATAAATATAGTTTGGGTGAGATAGACGAAATGGTTCCTTGGGAACGTGAAGTTTATGTTTCCTTGCTAATAGATTATTTAAAAGAAGAAGAGTTAAGAAGAGAGCAAAAGTAATGGCTGTAGAGAAAACATTAAGTGATGTAGTAGCTGAGTTAAAAGCTAATAATAAAGCTACTGCTCAGACAAATAAGAATCTAGATAAGCTAGTAAAAATGATGACTCCGGATGGAGATGATTTAGAAAGTAAGCTTGATAAACAGCGTAAGCGAACAGCTACTACTACTAAATCAGGCGCGTTCAAAGCTGGTCAAAAAACAGCCGAAGCAATAACTAATCCGTTTATACTGCTTAATCCAGCTGCAATGCTTGCTCCTCTTCTAACTGGTATAGCTGCTTTTAGTGCTGGATTAGCTGGGTTGCGTGGTTGGGAAGTCGCTGCTCTTAAAAAGGTTAAAACAGGACTAAGTACATTAGGTGATATAGCTGCGAAAGGTGCGGACAGTCTTAAACTAGGATTACTAAGAAGAGTGTTTGGTATTGGAGCTGACGGAGAGAAAATATCAGGTCTAGGTAAAAAAGGCGATCTTACTAAAGTAATGTCTGTTGAAGAAGCTGTTAACAACAGGATACAAGCTTTAAGAACTAAATTTCTTAATACATTTGGAATTGGAGCAGACTTAAAACCTATTCAAGATCCAACTGATGCTATGAAGGTAAGTGCTAAAGGATCTTTAGCCTTAAGAGCAACAGCTGCTATGGGTAAAATATTAAACCCTGTACGTA
>Ga0228614_1001220_pt1 | contig 11449 bp, 25 predicted proteins | sample 15DmetaG_FD_190531 | JGI IMG/M metagenome (GOLD analysis project Ga0228614, IMG submission 190531) | Seawater microbial communities from Monterey Bay, California, United States - 15D | ecosystem: Environmental > Aquatic > Marine > Coastal | place: USA: California | collected 2016-10-13
TAATAAAAAAATACTTTGATGATTTTAGGAAACCTAATGATATTGATTGGGTTACTAATGATGAATCTGAAATTAAAAAATCTATAGTAGGTGAAGAAGAATATTATTATATACCTTTTTCACCAGATAGAGAAATGACACCAGACGAAATATACACAGTTAAAGTATCTCACGCAATCTATGACATTCATTGGAAGAAAACAATGTCCGATATTAGATTCTTACAAATAAAGGGTTGTAAAGTAATACCAGATTTTTTGACAAGACTCAGAGAATATTGGGTAACTATACATGGTGATCAAAAAAGAACAGACTTTGAAGTTAAACCGGGTAAGTTCTTTGAGGATAAAGTACGAAGAAAGATAAACCATGATGAAATGCATCAGTTATTAAATCCTAATCCAACCTATAAAAAAATAATAAATGGTGAAGAAGTAACTCCAATTCCGAAAAAATTCTTATCTTTGTGTGATAATGATAAAAAAGAACTAATGTTTGAAGAAGCATTTGTTATCGCCATTGAAAGATTTTCGAATAGGCCAGATAAAGTGGCATATCATTTCTCACAACAAGCACTTGTGACTAGATTACATCCAGTCTGGCTTGCTGATTTTATAATCCTAAATTGGAATAAACACTACTGGATACCAACAAACTCTAGTTTTTATAAAAAATATGTAACAATTAAAAATAAATAAAATGAAAGAAATTACAAGAGATGAAATTATTAGTAAAGTAAAATCAAACGATTATGATTGGTTCTATGATTTATATAATGAATCATATAGTAAAAAAAGTGAACTTGAAATAGTTTATGAAGCAAATTACGGTGATGGTAATGACTACATAATTTGTATTAGTTTCTTAAAATTCAACTTCTTTGTTCAGTTAGAAGGTACTTACTCTTCTTGGGATTCACCATACTGGGATTCTGTTTCTTTTGCAATGCCATACGAATTTAAAGAGACTCGTTATAAAGCAGCAACATTAGATTATATCAGAGATCAAAAAATAAATGAAGTCTTAGGAGAAAACGAAAAATAATAAACTATGGCAAAGATCTGGAAAGTAACATTCAAAAAAATTTATGGACAAAATAGTCAATATTCATATAAGCAAACAAAGTTTTATTATACTGAAAAAGATATGTTGAAGGTACTTAAAAAACTGGGAGATACCACAGGGACAATAGAAGTATTTGAATCAGATAAACAAAAGCTTTCTATCGATGGGTATCTAGACTCTCTAAAAAGAGAAGTTCAACTTGGTTCGTTACTTGAAGTGGCGGACGAAAAGTCCGTGCTTCACTCCAAATTCATAGATATATTTTCAAAGTCAAAAGTCGACAAAAATACCAAAGACACTATTCTAAAAGAGTGGGACTTCCTTCCTAAGACAGACGATACCGAATTGAAGAAGTTCTTTGCTAAAAATAGAAACCTATTCTTACTCAAAATAACAGACACCGTGGAATGGTATCATATATTATTGAGCTTATACAACTATGCTAATATCGGTGATCACAAAGAGAAAAGATATGGATATGATGGTAGTAAGGGAAAATATAGAAAGTATGATATTTTAATAACTGCAGTAACCGATGAACAGTTGAAAAACTACAAAACTGCAAAAGAACAGATTAAAAAGAAAAAGTCGTTAGTTAAAAAAAATAAAAAATAAAAAATAATATGAAATTTTTTAAAAATATATTTAATAAAAAAACGGATTTTGTCGAAGAACAATTAAATAATAAAATAAAGTTAGATACTGATGTACCAGAATTTACCAATATCGATTTATTCGACACTAGTGAGTACCTAAAACAACCCTTTGAAGAAATATTTAATGCCGTAGAATTAGATAATTGGGAATATAATTTTAATTATAATCAAATTGATTTTAAAAAAGGATCAATAACACTAACTATTGATTATAGTTGTTTTAGATATTTCAAGATAACAAGAATATTTTTAACTAGAGGTTATGATAAATATGAATATAATTATGATTTAGATATAAATACATATCGATACTTCTATAAAGTATATTCTGATAAAATGAGAAGAGATAATAATCATCTACAAAAAAAATCAGATATTCTATTGACTGATATAAATATTGTTATTGGGAAAAGCACACTAAGAGATAGTAAGATTGATAGGTTACTAAACGGGAAATGAGTAAAAAACACCGTGAAATAATGGTATATGAGTACCATATTATTATTCTTCTTCGTCAGAATCTTCTTCATCAGAAATCTCGATGGCATCTACCTTTTTAGGTTGGTTTACCCATTTATATTTTAAACCATCCAAAACTGCATATTGACTACCAACAGTTTCACTTTTTTGATATACTTCAACATCACCATTTGTTGGTGTCAATACGAATCCTGTCTCTGTAAAAATTATAGTTCCTTTAATATCCATAAATAAAATATTTTTTTTTATATATTAGATATTTTTTACCGTTTTTTTATTACATTTGTATAAAACATATATATGAGACTAATATTAAATTTACTTTATCACTTTATTGAAGTAATATGCCTAATAATAACTAGTATATGAAAGAATTTTATTCACCTAGTGGAACAGGAAAGATACGTATCCTACCGACGCCAACATCACAAACCCCATTTAAAATTCATTGGGTAATAGGAAAGAGAGGACGAAGAAGAGAAAAGATAAAGAGAATCTATGGAGATAATTGATTACATACGAAATGAAATATCAAACCACATGAATAAATATAGTATACTTGTTCATAAAAATGATATAGACGAAATGATTGAAGAGGTATTAAAAGGAACATATGCTTTTCAGATAATCTATAACGATCTTAATCATAAAGACTTCGCTTATTCATTACATAGTTTTATTCCTATAAATCATAGAAAGATAGTATTTCGTGATGAAGAAAGTTATTATGCTGCATATTCATATGATGGTGGTAAAAGATTTCAATGGACAGAAATGGAAACACTAGTTATAGATTCATCTATAATAAGAGAAATGAAAATAAATCAAATAATAAAATAAAAATAAATATATGAAAGGATATCTATACATATCATATGATAAAAATGGTTTATTTAAAGAAACTAAGCTTTATGATGATCTATGTCAAATAAAATCAGAGAGAGGTATAGGAATTTCTGATATAGTAATTTCCAGAACTAGAGTTGCTAAATTCTCAAGTGATGATGGTTCCGGATGTTATGTAATTGACTTTTTATCTGATATCGTAAATGAATTTAACATAGATACTAAAAATTCAAAACATTTAACACCACTGTTAAAGTCTCTATTGAGAGATATGAAATTAGACTCAATAGGAATAGAATGAAATAGATTACCAATTCAATCTAGAATTTATTCTACGTTTAATAAAGTATTTAATAATTTTAATAATCATATTTTATATATCATAAAAGTAACGTCATAAATAAATAAATAAATAAAAATGAGTAATATAATTTACAGTAGAATCACAATTGAACCAGAAAAAGCAATGGATAAAATATGTGATATTTTTGATAGTATTGAAGGTGATACTAAATCGATAATTAAAACTTTCTATGATAAAGAAGATTTTGATAAATCTTGGATGGTTGACAATGTTGGATCTGAATTTATTGAAAGTGAAATTGAAGCCGATATACTTTTACAAACGGAAAGTTATCATCCGGATTTATTTCTTAAAAAACTATATAATTTTTGTAAAGATGAATTTACATATGTTAAAATAGTTTGTAATTGGTTTAATGAAAATGAAATAGAGATTGGAACTTCAGTTATCTCAAATGATATCTATACAGAAGATGAAGAAACTTTGGAAGGCGATTATATCAGTGATCCTTCATATTCAATAGAAGGTGATGAAGATATAGAGGATATTAAAGAGTGGTTAAATGAACTTGTAGAAGATTACGATTATGAAATTGATATTGAAGATAAAGATGATGATGAAATCAGAGATTTATTTTCAGAATGGAGAAATGAATACAAGTGGGATTATATTACAAATTCATGGAATAATATGAAAGCCGGTTGTGATGAAGCAATTAAAACAAAAGACTTTTCGTTTCCTATAAAAATAGTTAAAAGTATATAAAAATTATAATGTAAAGTAATACCTACTAAAAAGGTCGTAAGTCAGGAAAAGGAACGGAGCTGAAACCTCTTAGAAATAAGGTAAGGAAACGAACGCACAGAGCCTGGTGTTTTGACCCCGTTCAAGGAAAGGTATGAAAAACAAAGAAGCCCGGAAATTGTTTCGGGTTTTATATATATATATCCATATATGATAGAAATAGAGAATAGAGAAAAGGAAAGGATATTCCAGTTCATAAAAGAAAATGATTTAGATTACGAGATCGTGGATAACGGAATAATAAAACCACACATAATCGCTTATGATGATCAAAGATTCTTCTTTTATAAAAACGAAGGACAATATATTATTAGTAAATATGATAAGAGTAAAGATAGAGAAGGAACTTCTGGTGCTTATCAATACTTTAATCTTAAAAGTATTACACAAATACTCGAACAATTAAAACTATATGATGAATCAATTCCAAAAAGATTTTGGGAAGCAACTTCAAATACAATAGATTATCCTTTTGATAAGACAAACTATAAAGATGATTGGTATTCAGATTTAATAAAAGATGATAACTATTCAATAGAAGAAGATTTACATTGTAAATATGTTGTTTATAGTAATGATAAATATAAACCAGAAATAAAATCACCTTTCAATACCGTTGGTGATGATCCTTGGGGAAGTATTATACATGAATCTAAACCAGAAAGAATAAACAAACTTTATTTTGAGATACACCCAGTATCCACATTAGAAGGAAAAGAAAGTTATATGTTGAAGATTCTTTGTAATAATGAAGAAGTACTTAAAGAGTATATAACATACAGAGTAACGAAACGAAAAGGGTTAAGACTTTTGATGGAAAGTATTTTTAGTGAAGCTGAGAAATTCAAATTATAATTCCGTATATTTGTATTATGAATATAGATAAAGTGCGAGCTCATATAAGAAAACTAGTCAAAGATGGTAAAATCAATGGCGAGATTATTGAAATCTGCGAAGGTGATAGATACAATAGTGAACGCGGAGAAGACATAAAATTTGTCATAGAAGATAAAAAATATTCAATCGGATATTCATACATCACAGAAGACGATGATGATTGGGGACAGGCAGAGTGTTATGAATTAAGTTGGTGTACCTGTGATGAAAAGCACATAGATCCAAAAAAACTCTATGAGATAGTAGAGAATCGAAAAGCATTGGAAAGAGAATCAAAATTAAAATCACTAGGAATATGAATGTTGATATCATCATCAAAATCTAAACCTTAATAAAATATATTATATAAGAAAATATGAAATGGATATCAGTAGATGAAAATATAGATCCTCCGTTTAAAAAAAGCCTTATTGGTAATACATAATGGATCTAGAGCTGCAGTAATTGGAAGATTAATATCAATTACTACTAGAGTAGATAGTAAAGAATATGAGTTCGATACTCATGCTTCTGAACAATGGAAAGAATTAAAAATTACTCATTGGTTAGAAATACCAGAAATTCCTTAAAATTATAACTTTTGTTACTTGAATTAGGTCTATAATAACGAATTAAGTTTTCTAGCTCTTCTATCCTCTTTACTCATACCAAACCATACTGTTTTTTCATAGGCAATCCTAAGTTCTTTCCAATTAGGCATTTTGTCCCAAACACCATATACTTCAATAGAATCATTCCAAAGAATCAACCTTTCAATCTTACTTTGTGAATCACATGGGTTAGTCTCATATTCCCTTCCGTCTTGTAGTTTTAGAGTACATGTCTGTCTCCATTCCCAAGATCTTCTAACATCGAACCATTCAATCTCAATAGTCTGATCACACGGTAGTACGTTTAGGAAAATACCCAACTTTGGATAATGTATAAAATCATCTTCTATCTTCTCATATAAAAAGAACTGACCTATTTTAACACTTATATCACCACTTATAAAGTCATTTTTATTACTATTCAAATCAACACCATTTAGTATTCGATCCTCACCTTTTACATACTTCGGTATTTTTATCTTTCTTTCTTTTGTTTTTAATAACTCTTCTATATTCATAATACAAAGATAAACTTATTATATAAATTATAATATATTTATTATAAATTTTTTTATGGAACTGGACGAAACAGATAATTATCTAAAAGATAATCTTGAAAATATAATGAATGGTGAATTTGAAAAACAATTCAGTAAAGAGCAATTAGAATATGTTCGTAAAGAATCATTTATGTTAAATAACATAACAATAAACCCTAGAGATGTAACTTTTGAACATGATGGTTATAAAATATGTTATAAATTCGATTGTGATCCATTAGACTTTAAAATGTTTGGTGGTGACTTTAAAGCACATATGTTTTCGATGATCAGAAATGATGATTCTTTTATTACTTTATATAATTCTTTTATTAGAGATTGGAAAATACAAAAGATATTAAAATAATTTTACTTATATTTGTATTATGTTAGATGATTTTATTAAGTTCTTAACCGATATTGGATTCTATTTTTATAATAAAAAAGAAGATTTATTATATTTTAAATATGATGATTATGAATGTATTATATATAATCCCTCTGATATGAGATTTCAATCTAGGTATAGTCTTTCATATTATGGTAAAACATTGTCAGTAGAAAAAAATATTAGAAACTTTAAACTAGATGATTTAAAACTATTGAAAAACATATTCAAAAATATCATTAGAGAAAATAGATTAAAAATAATATTGAAAGATGTATAAGATAGGATTAAAACATAAAGGTGTGATCATAGCAACTTCTAATCTTTCAGTAGAAGAAGTAAAGAAACTTGAAGTGACTAAGCTTTCATTTATATTAGAACTTTTCGAAAAAAAGTTTGGATTAGACATCGGTCAATATGGACTAAACGATTATGAAAACACCAAAGGAAAATTTTTCATACATATAAGAACCGAAGACCTTGAAAGGTTAAGAGAAGAAAAACTAATAAAATTAGGATTATGACACTATATAAAGAAAAGGGTAAGAAGACATATATAATATGTTCCGCAGTAAGTTATAAAGGATTTGTAATATCTGGTAGAAGACACGGTGATGCCTTTCAAACTCTTGAAAGATTTTTAGATCCAATCGAATATAAAAACATCCAAAGAGAAGACATCATATGTGGTTTCGTCGACAACTGGGGAGACTTTCACACCAGAGCAGAAGCATGGATAATCGCAGATGCAGCTGATCAAATTTTATTTGGAAGAGGAAATCAAGATCCTAATGAAACTCCGATACTAATAAGCGAACATTTATATTTAGATAAAGATGATTATTAAAAAATATGAAAATCGAAGACAAACTAATAAAACTAGGACTTAATCAGATATTGATAGAATTCTATCATAACCGAACAAGAAATAAAGAATCTAAAATTGTTGAAATATATGCATGTCCTTCAACATGGAAGCGAAGAATGAAAGGTGAATTTCAAGAAGAGATTACAGTAAAAGCTAAACTTTCCAATGGAAGATTAGTATGTTATATGTTTAATATAGCCAAGTTAAGAGATAAAAGATTAAACCTATTGATGAACTAATATAAATAATATGAGAATAGAAAGAATAAGACAAGAAGAACTCTTAAAAAATGAAGAACTACTTAATATAGTAACTGAAATATATTTGAATAAATTTACATATGAAAAAGAATTTAATTTAGATGATGTAAGTGATATAATATTCTTCATATACTATCTTAATGATAAGATAATAGGATTTGGATCATATCAAGAAAATTTAGCATTTTATTTAATAGACTGTATTTTTAGAAACGGATATGATACAGAAAAAAACGAACTAGTGAATCATATCATATCTAAAATAAAAACAATTGATAATGAAATAACTATATGTGCTTACCAAGCCGAAGAATCTGATAGAGACTTTTATTTAAATTTAGGATTTAATTTATATAAAGATTTCTCAATTCAATCACCTGAAATGTTCAGGTCCGGACTTGATTTAACAAGATTTGTACTAGAACTCATATGAAACAATGGATATGTATAGATAATAGTGAATATAAAGAAGAAATTATATTAAACAAGGCTTATATCGATATTGATTCTGACTATACAGATCCATTTTGTATTCTAATAAAGAACGAGATGGGAATAGTAACTGAATACTATCAACCATTGAGATTCGTAACAATAGATGAATGGAGAGAGATACAACTTAAAAAGATCGGAATATGACATCTAAATTCGAAATTGGATATATTGTAACGATATACCCCTACAATGATCAATCAATTTTTAGTGGTTCCGAAGGAGTCATAACCAATAAATCTATACCGTAAGTATCTATGATGATAGATCAACTACCGGTAGCTTGTCCGGAGAAAGAACTTTCTATGAGTTCGAACTAAGAGAAACTAAATCAAACATAAGAAATAGAAAATTGAAAGAACTTGGAATCTAATTAGTAACTACGTTACCCCTAACGTCTAATGTCTTAAATCCTTTATATTCTATTCTTACATTTTCACCTTCCTTTTTTAATTCATATTCATATTCTCTTCTTGTTCTATTAGTGATACGTCCATGCCATGGGTTAAAAACTTTTCTAATAAAAGCCTTTACATCTGTAAATGTTGCTTGTCCAACAATTTCATCACCAAGTTCAACTTCAGTTTTCGGTTCCAACAAAATAGAATCTTTTGTACGATCACCAATAGAGAATGATCTCGTAACTTTATTATTTGAATTTCTCCATTTCAATTCCAAAATATCGATGAAATCATAGAATCCTGGCATTTCAGAAATATCCGGCTTTTCATCCGTTATAAGAAATATTTCGATAATTACTCTATGACCTTTCTCAGAATACAATTTCTTTAAGGTAAATTCTCCAATCTCAGTTTCACCTAGTTCCGATAATCTTCCTATACATTCATATATAGAATTAAGTAAAACTTCTATACCCGATTCATCCATAAGATTACCTGCTCTTTTTAATTTTATTTTCAAAACCGGATTATTATGATATGTATCATAATTCCCCTGATTAGAAAGTTTATTATCAGAATAATAAACTTTATTCAAATCTAGATTAAATCCCATATCCTGAGTCATCTCTGCAAATATTTGCTCAATATCATATTTCTCATCTTCCGTAACTTTTCCTTCGTTTATTGAAAAATCTTTATATCTCTTTATATCCATAAATTATATATTAAAAACAAAAACTATTATTTATAATATAAATAAAGATGATAAAATTTGAATTTGAAAAGCCCGGGGTTACACCAGACGGATCTGTAAAAGTATCACTTAATGGTGATAATATTTCACAAAAACAATTACCAATAAGATTTAATGTATATAATCGATCAAATATGACAGTTTGGTCTACTGATTTATATCCAAATATGTTCTCACTATATTATGAGATTCCATATAAAAGAATTGATATAATTACTGCGGATGGAAATAGTCTATTAAAATGGAATTGGAATACCTTCGAACATGGTGATATATGTCACCAACTATTTTACTTATGGGCACTCGAAAACAGAGGTACTAAAGGAATTGCAATTGGAACACACGATGGTACTTGTGGCGAATGGGTTGGTCCAGTTAGTGAAGGATTATTAAATGCGGTTTTGGTAGAACCATCAGAAAAACAATTCTCAATACTTAGTAATATTTATAATAATAAGTCTTGGATAAATTTAGAAAAAACATTAGTTACTACTGATGGATCAGATGTTACTTTTTATGAAGGTGGATCAGGACATACAAACTCAATAAATAAGGAACATCTATTAAATTATACCAAAGATATTAAAGAAGTTAGAATGAAATCAGTATCTATAAATCAACTTCTAAATAAATATGATATTAGTGGTATATGGTGGTTACATATTGATGCCGAAGATTTAGATGATAAACTTATACTATCTTTAGCTGATGAAAATCTACCTTCTTGTATTATATTCGAACATGAACAAATAAAAGAAAATAGATTAGATTTAATAAACCAATGGTTAAGTGAAAGGTCTTATAAAACCGAAAAATCATATAGGAATACAATATGTATAAAATAATTATTAAATATGATAAATAAGAACGACAAATTTACACATATAAAAACCGGTAATATTTATGTGGTTATTGCAACAACTAAGATTAAAATTGACGAGTGGGTTGATGGTGTAATATACACAAGGGATGATTTGGATTATGGTGATTTATACACTAGAGAAATCAAAGATTTTAAAAATAAATTCGAAAAGATATACTAAAAAGTATTATATTTGTATAAAATAAATACAAATGAAAATTCAAGAACTTTTAATAACGTATAGTTATGAATGAAAGTCCATTCAAAATTAGCGGACAGGAAAGAAGAGAAAAGAAAAAAGAACTTTCCTCATTGAAATCTTATGTCAAAAATTTTTGGCACTATGAAGATATAGATAGAGCTTATGGTGGTGGGTTAGAAGATTTCGAATGTAAAATAAGAATTGATAATGCAGAAAGAGAAATAAAAATAATTGAATCAGAACTAGCAGAGTCTTCGGTTTCTATAAAAAGAGAAGATAGTTTAAATAAACTAGGATTATAATGAGCAAGTATAACAGAACATATCATTTACCCTTTTCACCAGGTACAACCAGTGATGATAGAATTTCTAAAAGTGTTGAATCACTCTTAGGTATTGAAACTGTTATAACAGAAAAATTAGATGGTGAAAATTGTGGTATGATAAAAGAAGGGGTTTATGCTAGAAGCCACGCAACCTTTACAACATCACCTTGGTCAAGAGAGGTTAGACAACTACACTCTATATTAAAACATGATTTAGACGATGATGTATTTTTATTTGGTGAAAATATGGAAGGAATACATTCTATTGAATATTCTAATTTAACATCATATTTTTATTTATTTGGTGTTAGAGATGATTATAATTGGATATCTTGGGATGAAGTAGAAGAATATTCTTATTTATTAGATATACCAACAGCTCCGGTTTTATTTAGAGGTATTATAAAGACATATGAAGAACTTAAAGAGATTGTTGAAGACTTAGTATCACAACCATCAAAATTAGGTGGTAAATGTGAAGGAATAGTAATTAGAAATGCAAATTCTTTCCATAATGATGACTTCTCACAGAATGTAATGAAGTGGGTTAGAAAGAATCATGTTAGCACTGATGAACATTGGACTCGAAATTGGGTAAAGGCAAATATTAAAAGATGAAAAGTATATCAATATTAAGAGATTTAAAATTAGATATTGTAATGGGTAATGAAACCCCTATCATTGATAAGTTTAATGAAATTACAAAAGATCTTAAA